>VYLP01000032.1_pt1 | contig 115112 bp, 110 predicted proteins | sample 5114311 | NCBI WGS metagenome assembly VYLP01 (sample SAMN12291775, study PRJNA351875) | freshwater metagenome | isolation source: freshwater lake | place: USA: Michigan, Lansing Lake | collected 2013-08-14 | reverse complement strand
TGGAAATGCTGGCATCTGGCAAAGTCCAAGGCAATATCCGAACCGCCAAACTTCAAATCGCTGATGGTGTCGTCTTTGACGGCAACTGCGAAATGATACAAGGCGAAGAAGCCTAAGGTGCTCAAAGACCAGATCGTTGTCATTACTGGGGCGACTGACGGTATTGGCAAAGTTGCCGCTCGCGAACTATTTAAGAAAGGATACTCACTTGCGCTCGTTGGTCGCAACCAATCCAAGTTGAATGCAGTCAAATCAGAGTTAGATGGATTTGCATCTGGCAATTCGATTCAGTTGTTTCAAGCGGATCTCTCGCTTTTATCTGAAACCCATCGCATTGGTCTTGAGATAGCAAAAGTTTATCCGAAAATTTACTCCTTGTTAAACAATGCAGGAGCTTTCTTTTCAGAAAGAGCCATTACATCCGAAGGTCTGGAATCCACATTTGCACTCAATCACCTAAATTATTTTGTTTTGGCACATAACCTCCTGCCTTCTTTAGAAAAATTTGGCAAATCACGTATTGTCAATGTCGCCTCCCGCGCACATAAGGGTGTATCATTGGACTTTTCAAATCTCCAAGGTGAAACTGCTTATTCAGGCTGGAAACAATACCAGAGATCAAAACTGATGAATATCTATTTTAGTTATTCTTTGAGTGAGCGCCTGAAGGACAAAGGAATCTCAGTAAACTGTTTGCATCCTGGTTTTGTAAAAACCAAGTTTGGTCACAATAATCTTGGCCTCGCAAAACATTTAATCAACTTGGGTCAAAATCTGTTTGCGATCAATGAAGATAAGGGAGCGGAAACTTCGATCTTTCTTGTTTCCTCGCCCGAAGTTGACGGAATAACAGGAAAATACTTTGACGAGTGTAAGGAAGTCAAAAGCTCTAAAGAATCTTATGACCGTAAGGCGGAAAAAACTTTATGGGATCATTCTGAAAAATTAATTGCGAGTTTAAAATGACCTACATTCACCAAACAAATCCCATCGCGATCCCCGTCCCCGGTGGAAAAACCATAGATGAACATTTCGGTATCCCTTCCACCGGGGAACCTTCCATGTCTGTGGCACATATGATCGCACCTCCAGGTTGGGGTGAGCCATTCCAAACGCCATCCTTCGATGAGTATACGCTAATGGTTCGCGGAGAAAAACAAATCGAGATCGATGGAAAGATTATCATTCTGAAAGCCGGTGAATCTTTGAAGGTTGAAAAGGGAACCAGAGTTCGATATTCAAATCCGTTTTCGGTTGATGCGGAGTATTGGTCCATTTGCTATCCGGCATTTTCCATTGACCAAGTGAATCGAGAAGACGTTTAGTGAAGCTTTTACTAACTTACGTTCTATTTTTCCTCAATCTATTTTGGTTGGTTCCTCTTATATATCCGCTCTTATTGCTAAAATTACTGCCAATCAGAGCCATTCGGGCTTTTGCCGATCGTAATTTAGTTTCGATCGGTGAGATTTGGATCCAAAACAATTATCGCATATCCGTACTTATGTATGGAATTACCTTTGATGTTCGTGGTTTAGATCATCCGGAGATTTCACCTAGCAAATCTTATTTGATCGTCTCCAATCATCAATCATTTGCTGACGTCTACGTGATCCAATCAGTTTTGAATCGAAAGGTTCCATTTATCCGTTTTTTTATCAAAAGCTCCCTTAAATACATTCCTATCCTTGGTCAAGCCTGGGTCGGCTTAGATTTTCCTTTTGTGAGAAGGAGTAAAAAAGCAGACCTGATTAAAAATCCAGAACTCGCCAATAAGGACTTAGAGAGTGTGCGTGAGGTTTGCCAGAAATTCAAAGAAATTCCATTTTGTATTTTAAACTTTGTAGAGGGACATCGCAGAACAAAAGAGCGGATGGCAAAAATTGCCAAAAAAAATCCTTACAAGTATTTGATGCGAGCTCATAGTGGTGGCATTTCCGTTGTAGCCACTGAATTGAAAGAACAGTTGCATGGCGTACTGGATCTCACCATTATTTATCCAAACGATCAATCCTCATTCTATGATCTGATGAAAGGGGATGTCCGAGGGATTCGAGTAGACGTTGAATTTATACCAATTGCAGAAGTTCCTGTAGAAGATAATGCTAGCTATGCGGCAATGTCAAAAAAGATGAAACGATGGATTGATGAGAGATGGCAAAAGAAAGATGCCATCCTCACTAGTGAGTTTGGCTCTTAGTCCTTTAGCTTACCTTTATATATTTGTTTGAAATTTTCAAAGCGTGGTAGAGAGACATTGACCACGTAAGACTGTCTAGGATTCTTCCGAATAAAATCTTGGTGGTAACCTTCCGCTTGGTAAAAAGCGTCCAATCGTTTTATCTCTGTTACTAAAGGTGCACGATACATTTTACTCTTAGTTGTTTCTGCAAATATAGTTTCTGCGATCTTTTTTTCTGAATCTGTCAGATAAAATAAAATCGATCGATAGGAAGAGCCCGAATCAGGCCCCTGTCTGTCCTTTGTGGTTGGGTCATGAGAAGCAAAAAAAACACGACATAGCTCTTCGTAGGTGACCACTTTAGGATCGTAAATGATAAAAACAGTTTCCGCGTGGCCTGTGGTCTCCGTATTGACAGAGTTATACGTAGGATCTGAAGTGGTTCCGCCCGCATAACCTGAGATTGCCTCATCTACTCCGACGACGGCCTCAAATATATGTTCAGAACACCAAAAACAGCCCTCAGCAAAGGCGGCTATCGCTTTGCCCTTGGGTGCTTGCAGCGGAAGAGCGCGGACGTCCGAATTTTTTTCGGAGAAGGCAGAACAATGGACAAATAGAAGGATCGACGGGATTAAAGATAACACTCTCATAACGCTCTTTTAGACAAAAAAAATGGATGCAATGGCACAAAAATAGAGCTATATGATTGACAAGTATATGTATGTATAGTAGTTTGTATTTAGGCTTTCCAAACCATTTTGATCGGTGAGAGTCCATAGGAGCGAACGCTTCTGTGGATTTCTCCCTTTTTTTTAAGCAGACAAATTGGAGGCATGACTCATCCTCATATTCGAGAAGTGTAAAAGGTAGGTCATCCGGATGGACATGGATAAGTCAGAAAACGTATTTGGCGAAGAGCTACAGCCTTGCTCTGCAAACCCATTGACTGGCTTCTTTCGCGATGCATGTTGTAATACTTCAGATGAGGACTTTGGCTCCCATACCGTTTGTGTCATCGCCACGGAAGCCTTTTTGCTTTCGCAAAAATCATCAGGAAACGACCTGATGACTCCCCGCCCTGAATATGGATTTGATGGAGTCAAACCTGGGGATCGTTGGTGTTTGTGTGCGAGCAGATGGCTCGAGGCGTATCGCAATGGAGTGGCTCCACTCGTAGCCCTAGACTCCACTCACAAACGTGCATTGGAAATCATCCCCCTCGAAACACTGGAACGATTTGCCTATGAGGGGGAAGCGATCTAAGTTAACTTTTTACTTCGGCAGTCCATCTACGAAAGAACGTGTATGTTTGGATGTCCGTTGCAAAAGCTCTGCTAGGATCTTGTGGATCGGATGGCTCTCTTCATACAACTTTTCAAACTTGTCGATTCCCAAATGTTCTAAACCTAAATCCGTGGCATCCGCTGTCTCATAGGACTCTCGTGAGATCGTATTTCGTATAGATTCAAATGTCACAGGTATTGAGTCGACTGCCGGATCCAAAGATAGAATGGCTTTGTAGACTGTATGGTCTATTTGGCGGCCGTGCAATATTTCTTTAATTAGATAGTATTGGTATTCTTCAATTAATGTGTGTCTGGCGCTTACGTCATCGATCCGTTTGTTCTTTTGGGAAGGTAGGCCTATTGTTGCCAGCACTTGAACCCAAATTCGATTCCCTGTACCCACTCTTGGTAATACGGAAGAGTGGTAGGGCTGTGTTAAATCCTGCAAGTAATGCAATGCCCAGCCTGCAAAGCGGTAGCCCCAATACGGATGACCCGTACGAAATGCATGTTCGGAAAGTTTTGTAAACTGATAGATCCTGTATTCTGGGAAAGTTCGTTTGATAAATCCAGCCAGGGTATAGACAATCCCTGATTCATGATAGAATCCCATATGAAATGGTGCTTGTGAAGAGTATTCGTAGATGGGATTTCCAAAGGATTGTTCCCCAAATTGATAGAGCTTTCCTACTTCCGATCCACTATCCGAAAAAAGATAAAGATCCAAATCATAATCCGGCTCATCCACGGCAGTCACAAGGATATCAATCGGCGAAACCAAACTTCCAATGCTAAGAGGTCTGAAGGTTTCATTTACCAATTTCCCTTTATCATTTAACGTAGTGATAGTTGGTAAAAGAGAGGAGGGGGTGGTCGCTTTTACATTGACAACTTGCGTATACAGAGAGGCTTTGTGGTTTGGATTGACTCGAATCGCTCGGTAAAACGAATTGATAACATTGGACGCATTTACCCTCTCAGGTGTGAATATGAGATCTGGCGACGGCTTTGGGCAATGGGGGAGTTTTTCTGCGACGAAAGAATCGATCTCTGCAAGAACTTCTGGCAGTGTCGCCTTTTCTTTTAATAGATATGACTCCAAGGATTCGACTTTTACTTTTTTGGGAGCATTATTTTTCCAGTGATCATTTAATATGATATATGTGATACCTGCATGATTGTTCCAAGCAATGAGTGGTGACAGAACAAAGGTTAGTATGAGAAAGAGAGTGATTGCGGTATTGTGTTTCATTTTGGTTCCAGGAATGTTTTTCCGTTCCATAGTTTAGTTGTGATGGAATATTCGTTTATTGTGACATCATCCGTATCGTAACTTCTTGTGATCTCAAGAATAGTGTTTAAAGGACTTTTGTATTCCTTGCGATCAATGGTGGGATCGGCAGTTAACACTTGACCAGGAAAAACTAGCCATGTCTCTGAGCAAGAAGGAGGGTCACACCCACCAGGGAACCATTCATAAAATGTTTTGAGTTTACCTTTTGCATCAATTAAAAAGATGGTCTCTTCCGGCTGCGCGTATTCAATTTCAGAAAATACTAAATAACGAAAACCGAATAGAATGCCAGGGCTTGGAGAAAAGAGAGATCCTTTATAAGATTTGAAAGCCCAGTCTTCGTTAGAAACAGGTCCGGGTTCTAAGGTAAGGCTGGAGATAACTTTATTTTCTTTTAAAACTTTGAGTTCTAATTTTTTACTTTTTACACCATTGTTTCGAATCAGAATCAAAAACTTTTCTTGTTGGGTGAAACCGTCGGCAAGCAGGCCACCCCAGATATAACCTGTTTGATTGTTTGTCTGAATTTGATACCAATACTCCTTTGAAGTGCCTTGGGTAAAAATAACCTTTGTTTTTTTTAAAATTTTCACCTTCTCACCTGGTTGTAGTTTGGTGAGGATATCTGCCTGGACATTTGAGTCCTTGCGCACGTTGACATTTTCCGCAAATACGTGGTAGGTTCCTCCTTCCTTCTTTTCTGGAAGTACTTGATCCCAATGATTCTGAGCAAGTAAGTTGGAATGCAGGAGAAACGCAAGAAGCAGGCTAAATAGACGGAAAGTCATGCAATGACGCTATCTACTTTCAATTTTGGGTCAATAAAAAAGTGCTTTTCACCGGATTGGTTTTTTTTTCTTCCCTTACTATCCGAAAATAGGAGTATAGAGTCAGGTTTGCCATGGCATTTGTATACAAAGAACTAAAAGCTTTCTCCCCTAAGGAAAATCTGCGTGTTGATGAAACATTTAAATTCGCAGGCGGCGGTATCCAAGTGGAAGATACCCTTGCAGAGCTGGAAGGGGAAACTCATGACCCAAATTTTGCACCAGGAACTGGTTTTCTCAATTTTAGAACGAAGGCTCATATTACTGCCGGTCTAGTCCCCGTCAATTCTCCTGCGGGGACTGAATACATACTCGTTGCCAATCATAAAGGTGAAGTCATACTTTTGCAATTATTGGAAGAGAAGGTAAATGCGGTTTGGAATCTAACGATTCCGGGGGCCATTTATCGAACACCCATCATCATCGGAGAAAGTGCCTTTATTGTTACAAAACAAGGATTGGTTGTCGCAATCTCCATACAATTTGATGAACAAGGCAAACCGATTCCAGGAAAAATCATTTGGCAAAGAAGTATCGGACTCACTGTCTTCTCCAAACTATTAACTACGGGTAGAATTCTGATCGTTGCAACGATCAATGGAATCCATGCTTATGATTGTTATATTTCTGGTGAGGGAGAAACGGGAACTTTTGGCAAAAAAGTTTGGGAACATCGATTGGAAGGACTAGTTTCTTCTCCCGCTATTGATGGCAGTACTCTTTTTATCGGGAGTGAAGACAAACATTTGCATGCGCTTCGGTATGGTGGAGAAGGTGCCAATACTTTATGGTCTTATAAAACGGAAGGGGCAATCCGCTCTAAGCCCTGCATTTCGATTAAAGGCAATTTTGTAGTTGTTGGTTCGTTAGATGGTTTTGTATATTGTTTCGACCGTGTAACCGGACAAGTGATTTGGTCTTTTCCTGCGCGCAGTGCGATTCACTCTGATGTTGTTTCTTATGTCATTGGCAATGATGAATTCTTTTTGTTTGGCAATGATGATGGAAACTTTTTTAGTTTGAATGCATTTGGAAAACAGCAGTGGGCATTTAAAACAAATGGCCGTATCAGAAGTGAAGCGATTGTGAGTGGTGATTATGTATATTTTGGTTCGGAAGACAACCATTTGTACGGAGTTCAAATTATTACAGGAAAACTCCATTTAAAATACAATACAGATGGCAATTTAAATGGTAAACCGGCTATTTTTAGCAACCGTTTGTATGTCGGTTCGACTGATTCCTTTGTTCACGGTGTTTATATTTAGTGGAGTGACTTATGTTCCTATTACAATTAATGAATCCATATTCAATCGACCAAATTAAGGCACTCGAAGACCGAGTTAATACATACGAAACCTGGGTGTTTTTTCTGGTCTTCGTTGCGGCAATTCTTGCATTGACTGCTGTGATGCAGAGGTTAACGATCGTTAAGCTCAGATCGAATGATACATCGAAAGTCAAATACTATCACAAAAAAATTGAGAAGGAAAATGAGGAGGAAAAGGCAGAACCCGATGATACTCTTCTACCAACTGTAAACACAATCACTCAAACAGTTCCGATAGCCACAAATGAAAATCTTCCAAAACCAAAAGACCTTCCAGATCCCGGTCTGATTTACAAATATGTGATCAACGGTGATCCAGCCGAAAAAATCATTACCATCGGTCAAAAAGAAGGAACGATTAAAACATATTCTACTGAGATCACAGATCACCATTTAACGATTATGATCCGAGCATTGGACGCCGCTAGGGGTAAGGACATCTATGATCTTCCGGATCGGATTACTGAGGCCTATGTTTTGGATTTCAGGAGAGAAGGTAAAGTACTCATCGTTCATCCCAATTCCAAAGAAGTGAAAGAGATGGGAGCCCGCGAACGGATCTATCTTCAGGACACTCCAGATGAATCTGGAGACTTAAATTATCCTACACTTGAGCCGAACCAACCAATTCGATTCCGATTGGGTGATAGATTGAACCAGGATGGAAAATTTCGTGCCGGTTACTTTGAATTTCACTTGTATACAAAGGATGTGGAAACAAAAACCAAAGCGGGCATTGTCAAAATCGAAAAACAGTTCTTCTTAAGGCTATTCAAAATTTATCCAGGTTATGATACCGCAAAACAAAACGCAGATGGTTTGTTCCCAATGATAGATCCATTTGCAAAGGCTTAATATGGCAAATGTACAAGCATCGATCCAACGAGTTTTAGCAGGAGACAAACCTGCAGTACGAAAGTCGCTCATCATTGGTGTGGGTGGTTCTGGGATGAAAGGTGTTCTATCTGTTAAAAAATGGATGGAATCAAGTTTACCGAATGAGGCTTTCCGTTACCTGCGCTTTGTTGGGATCGATACCACGGATATCGAAACTAGCATTGAAGCCAAGGGAGCAAAGTATCGCTTCCCTTCCAATCAATTCTTCCAAGAAGAAAGCCGAATGCTTTACATACCGTCTCCGACTCCCGCCGAACTTTCATTAGATTTTTTACGCGAAAAATACCAAAACGACCCAGCATTCAAATGGTTGCCAAACCCAGATGTTTATGATATTTCTACTCGGGCAGGTCAGGGAGCAAATCAAACTAGACCGCTTGGCAGGCTTGCATTCTTTTATAATGAAAATCTAATACGTGAAACGCTGATCAAAGAGCGTGACCGATTGGCTTCTTTTTCTACAAATCCAAAATACTTCCAATTATTGGATGTAAAGGAGGAAGACAAAAAAGAAGAAGTAATCAAATTTGAAATCCAAAAGGGTGTAAGTAAATATTACTTCAAAGATAAAATAGGTGTGGGTCGTCAGTTTCTATCGCTCGATCCTGATTCAACAGCGCGTGCAATCCTTGCCCCACAATCAGAAAAACCACTCACCATCGATTCATTTCCGTTAGATGAAAATGGATATTATTTTGAAGTGAATCCTACTCATTTTCATGGACAGACATTCACATTTAAAGCAACACATCTCAAAAGTTCTGCACAAATTTCTATCTTCCTAACCTGTTCGATCGTGGGTGGAACTGGAAATGGTATGATCTTAGATCTTGCCGCAATGGTAAAAGATATCTTCAAAGATTTTTGGCCTACACCACGCATTTATTGTATATTAGTTTTACCCGCGGCATTTCAAAAAGTCGTTTATAATCGTAATGCGAGAGCCAATGCCTATGCGGCTTTAAAAGAAATCGATTATTTTATGAGTGGCAATGCATTTAAGGCAACCTATCCGGGAGGAAGGGAAGTCGTTGTAAATGACCAAATCATAGACAACGGTATGATGTATCTACTCGACATTGAGAATATGGCATCGAATGCCTTACAAGGTAGAGACCAAGTACAAGAATTGACCGGTCAGTTTATTTCAACATTTGTTGCCTCAACTGTTGGAGGAGCCATCGAAGAGCGAATGGTAAATGATTCCACACGAGTATCCGTCTATCTACCAAAAGACGAAACCTCCAAACGAAAGGCATGTTATAATTCGTTCGGTATTTCACGAGTTGTTTATCCAGTTGATAAAATGGCACAATTGGGCTACAAAATAACGGCCGTTAAATTAATTGAAAATTTCCTAAAAGAAATCACTCCTAAATTATTACTTGAGACGATTGGGGATTTGAATCGAGGACTAGTTCGTGCCATACGATTAAATTGTCTGTCTTTTTTTGAGAGACTCTATCCGGATTACGAATTGGATATGGGAGTTGAGTTCAAATCATACAAGACACGATTGGAACAGGTCATCCAAAAAAAAGATGCTCGTGGTGCGGTAAGTCTTTTAGAAACGTTAGCACGTGATTATGGCCCTGAAGAACAGGAAAAAATCAAAAATAATTTTCTGGCAAGGATCAACAAACGAGCCTTACTTGAGAACGAAAAGCTGAAAAGTATCCTGACAGAAGAAATTCATAAATACATTAATGATCCTATGCGGGGTTTTCTCTTTGCTGAAGCGATTATCAATTTAATTTTAGAAAAGTTGGAACTATATCAAAAAAAGTTTTATAAGGAAAAAGTCGGTCTTTCAAGGTATTCAGTAGAGGATTTTTCGAAGCGTATCGAGGCATGTGAAAAACAAGGGTTAGCTCAACCTGAAACTTTTACTCAATTTATTACGATGCAAGATTTTAACTACCGACAATTGGTTTTTGAATCGATGCTTACTGCGGCTGAAGCTTTTGTTCGAGATTTAAAAGCTTCGTTATTTGAAATTAAAAACAAAGAGATTGTGATTCTCAAAGAAAAACTTTTGGAACTTAAGAAGAACTTAGATTCTGAGATCCAAGATGGTAAGTTTGAAATTTTGGAAAAAAAGAATCCGCTTTTTTTCTATCTGATCAATCCTGAAGAAATCGATCTTTTTCTAAAGAAATACTTTTATACAAGACTTTCTATCGAAGACCTCTCCAGCGAAATCAATTTTCTAAAAATGGATAGAGAAGATGACGCTGTTCAAATTTTAACCACGCATCTCATTGCAACACGTGGTTTAAAAATTTTAGAAAAAAAACAAGATGAGATTATGGAACTACTAAAATCAACCTATCCTCATCTACTTGATAAAAAAGGTGACGAGGTTAAAGCGGCGCTTGCTGCTGAAGAAAACCAAAGTGAAGATAAGTTAGAGGTTTCCGATGCCACACAAACGAAGATAGAGATTGAAAATATAAGATCAAAGTTATTTCAAATCATATATGGCAAACTCCAAGGTTTTAACTTTGAATCTATTTCTATTAAACAAGTTTTGGAAGAAAAGAAGATCACCTTAAAGAAGTTATTTGAAAAGTTGGACATGTACTCTAGGCCATATATAAAAATAGATGCGAATGGTACAGATTCGATGGAATACTACCGAACTGTTACGAATTTCCCTCTCAATACATATGAGGAAGGTGAAAGCGCTGATGGTGCCCAAGCCAACGATCTTCCAACGCGGATGGATCACTACACAAAAAGGTCCAATTCGATTCCAGATATCAGTGTCGAAACGTTTGAGGCTCCAACTGTTTGTAAACCTTATGAGATGATTTCCATTGGGATTATGCTCGGCTACCCGATCTTCAAAATTGCAAGTTTGAACGAATCAGTAAAAGATTATCATGCACTAATGTCAGAAAGAAGCCATCCCTTGCACTGCTTCAATCATCCAACAGAAGATGCAAAGTATTTTCCAGATCCGATGAGAACTTTGAATTATTTGAATCCCGCAAGATTATGGAATGGATTGATTGCCTATGGGATTTTGATTCCAAGTGGCGATGGTTATGTTTATGAACCTAAATTCTCTGATCGACTGAAAGAAATGCAGGCAAAAGAGGATTATAAGGGTATCGTATTACGAGTAGAAAAGCAGATATTAGGTGAAGGTGGTTTCGAAAAGATATCTCCAAAATCTCTCGTGTTTGCCATACACTCATTTGCGATGCTTGCAAAAACAAAGTCTGGTAAATTTGGTTTTCGCAAGGATGTAGCTCATATCATTGCTGATATTCTCGATGGAGATGGAACTGGTGAGAGAGCTGACGAAAAAGGACTATCAAAGGAAGCATATATCTCGCAGTATCTTAAAACTCCTGAATTTGAATCTATGGACAAATTGGGTGAATTTTTAACGAAGGGAGATCCGAAAGTAAAGGGATTCTTTGTTTCGGAAATTCAAAATATCATCAAACGGACAAAGGGTGTGGAAGAGGCAGGAGCCTCTGTATCCCTTCCGAAAAATAAAATCCAGGCGACTTTGCTTCCAACTTTTAAAGACCAATTTAAGTTTTATGAATATTTTGAAAAATTCGGATCTCTTGAATGGCAAAATGTTCTAAAAAATGAAATTGTGAGTCGTTTGGCAGAAAAACTTTCCTCGTATGAATTTCGTATGGATTATGATCCGACGTTACTTGATCGAAAAAAGATCCAAGAATTTTTAGATAAAGAAAAAACAAATCTACCAGAAGTCACAGTTTGGGAAACAGCAGTTGAGAATAAGATTATAAAGTAATTTCCATGAAAATTTTTAACGTGAATGATTTATTTTACAAAGTTGTTTTTTTAACTTTCATTTTTGTTTCCTCCATATCTGCCGGAGACATCACCGACTATCACAAAGAAACTTTCGGAAAAGTTGAATACAACAAATTTGGAATCGCTTCCATTGCGACGGAAAAGGGTTGGTTTGCCATTGATAAAAAGAAGAATATTCTGCTCCAAATATTTATCTATGATAACGGCCCTGATTATATCAGCGAAGGTTTGTTTCGATTTGTAGAAAATGGGAAAATGGGATTTGCCAATCCAAAGGGAAAGGTTATTATCCCTGCCGCTTATGATTTCGTCTGGCCATTTGAAAACGGTAAGGCACATGTATGTAATGGATGTGAGTTTAAGAAAGTCGACGAACACACTGCACTGGTGCCTAACGTGGGAACTTTTTTTTATATCAACAAAAAAGGGAAAGTGATTAAAGTAGAAAGATGAATCTTGAAGTAACTGCAGTTAAAGGCAGTCACTTCACAGATATCAAATAATAGACTAAGCTTCTTGGGATTTGCCTTCCTGTGCATACCAGTATACGAGAACGAAAACCCCAATCACAGTGAGTGCAATCAACTGCCACCAGCCACTCTTTCCGAGGTCATGCAAACGTCTTGTTGCAACTGCAATAGATGGCAAGAAAGTAGCTAAAGAGAAAATAGATCCCGCAATCGGGTGAATTTGGTTCAAAATTCCACTTGCAATGAATGTAAATAGTACAAACCACCAAAATTCGGGTCGTTGTGCTGTGCCCTTGAAATCAGCATACTTTTGAAGGCAAGTTTTGATTGCGTCTTGAAAATTCATAAATTTTTTTCCGTCCTTTTGTTACGTTCACAAGAACTAACGAAGCAGAATTAAACTCATTATTTGTAATCTGTAAAGAAAAAAATACGAAAGAATGTAGAAAAATGACTTGTTGACAAGATATGTTTTGAGAGGTAATTTTTATCCATGCGTTTACTGCTTTTAATTGGATGTCTCTTTACTTACTCATTGTTTGGTGACAAGGCAACTCAGGAGTGTGCTGTTCAATGTCGCGCAAAGGGATACCAATACCATTATTGTGAAATGAAATGTAAAAATGGAAAATTCACCAATGACGATCACCGAGATTTAACCCATGCGCCCTTAGAAGGGGATTTGGATATCAAGTGCATGAACCAATGCACAAAAGAAGGTAAGTCCTATTCGGTTTGTGAACCCAAATGTAGGTATTGATTTTTTCTTGCAAAAAGAATTTAACCGTTTTAAATCGCCGAAGCATAAGGAGAATTATATGAAGAAAAATCTAATTAGTTTGATTTTGGCGGTAGGGGCTCTTTTTATATTGAATTGTTCTGGAGGAATGACTCCTCCAGATCCGAAACGTGTTGGTTGTGAACAGTCTTGCGGCGTTGTCGCAGAAAAAGCAGTTAAGACATGTAAGGATCAAAAAAAGTCTGATTTGATTTGCCAAGAAGCTGGAAAGGCCGCAGAACTTAAATGTGTCGACGAGTGTATGGCTAAGTAGTTAAAACATTTTAGGGTCCTTTCATTTGAATCGTTTCGCTTTCATTGAAAGGGCTGTCTTATTTTAGATTCGTTACAACTTTATTTTCGCTTTAAGGAGATTTCTATCTTCCTTTGAAGCATATTTGAGGGAGTTGTCAATGATCTCCGATGTTAGATGAGATTTTTGAACATTTAGAAATTTAACCACAAAGTCTTTATCAAACTTTGAGATCTCCCTTAAAACCCACCCAACAGCCGTCTTTGAAAATCTTTCTGGTCTTTGGATCAGAGTAATCATATGCTGATTCATTTGCTTCATATGTTTTTCTAGATTTTTTGTTTGTGCAAAAGGAACGAGCGCTGCCCTTGAATGCCAAAGGTATTTCATTTCGCTCCAAGATAAAATTCGTTGTAACGTAGATTTGTTGCCGTTATCGACAAGTGGAGTGAGCAATTTCACGCAAAGCCAATCACAAGTATTCCAATCAAAGATAAGTTTGTCTTGGAATATGGATTCCGTCCAAGCTAGTAGCTGATCCGACTCTAAACGCTGTAGATTCAATTCAAGTAATACAATCGCCGCCAATTTGTCTTCAGCGATCGGACTTTGCATCAATTTACGACTCTCTTCGAAAAGAATCTTCGAAGTAAGTGTCGGCAATGATTTGAATTCTTTTTTGAGAATGGCTCTAATCTTCGGTATGCCTACACCTACAAACTCGATTTCATTTTTTAGATAATTGTTCCAAAAGCGTTTCGACTTAGCATCTGTTGCTTTGCGAATTTCAGTTTGTATCCATTGGGCTAGCTCAGCCTTCATTTACATTTCTCCTTGAAAAGTTGTTGAATTGTGAGCAGTTTCGGGATACCTTCGATGTTATGGAAGCCATACAATATCTTTCTAATGAGTACATTGAAAAAAGTCTACTCCTATCAGTTACAGAAAGATTGGAATTTTTGGAAGAATATCGATTGCTGATACCCGAGTCTTTATTCGAGGATAGACGGAATAGATATATTGAAAATTGGAATGCAACAAACTGATTTCCCTCGATTTTTTGAAACCTGTTAATTAATTCATGTTTCTTAAAAAAATTCAGGATTTATTTTTAAAAGAAGATATTCCATTTGCCGTAGTCGGTGGTTATGCGGTAGCAATTCACGGTGTTGCAAGAGGAACGTTCGATTTAGACATAATCACTCAATTGGATGAAGAGAACTTATTAAGAATAGAAGCTGCACTTCAATCTATCAATTATAAATCGACGATACCAATCTCCGCGAAAGAATTGGCAAACAATCTCGAACATTATAAAATGGTAAAGCATCTGGTCGCTTGGAACTTTGTGAATTTAGCTAGACAAAGGGAAAGTTTAGATATTCTCATCACCGAGGACATTCGAGATTGTGCTATTTTTCAAGCACAGACTGATTTCGGAAAACTTCCTGTCATCAGCATAGAAGATTTAATCCGGATTAAATCCAAAACACAGAGATCGCAGGATCTTGAAGACGTGATCGCACTAAGAAAAATTCAGGAAAAGCAAAGGAACTCTGAAAAATAAAAAAGCCCGAAGAATCACTCCTTCAGGCTTTTAACTTTTACTGCCGCTTAATTTCGGTTAAGTGGTAAATTTTGTTTACGGTCTTTCTACGATCATCGATCCAGCGATCCCGCCATGTGCACATGCAGTCACTAGAACTTTTTTCACATCTTTGTTTTCATGGAAGTCCATGATCGCATTGTGAAGAAGTCTCACACCAGTTGCACCAAATGGGTGTCCGATGGCGATCGATCCACCGTTCGGATTGATCTTCTTTGCATCAAAATTCTTTTCCCAATCAAAGCCAGTTTTGATTTTGATTTCTTCAAGAGCCGCTACCGCAGTTGCTGCGAATGCTTCGTGGATTTCGATCACATCCATGTTTTCGATTTTGTCGCCCACTTCTTCAAGCAGACCGAGTGTCGCTTCTGCTTGTCCAAGACCCATAAGGTTCGGGTGAACGCCTTTCATTTTGAAACCAGTAACGAAAGCTTCTGCTTTGAGACCGAGTTTTTTTGCAGCTTCTTCCGATGCGACGATGATTCCAGCCGCTCCATCAGAACGTGGGCTTGCGTTGAAAATAGATACGGTCGGGCCGTGAGACTTTTTCAAGTCTTTGCCATACTTCGCTTTCCAAGCATCAAACTTCATACCAGGATTATCAAACATAAGCATAGCTCGTCCCATACGCGTTGGGTTTTTTACGAGACCTTCGCGCAGTAGAACTGCTTCGTCAGCTTCTAACATATTGCCTTCATCGTCTTTCACAGGCATGATATATGGTTTGTAACGACCTTCACCAGTCGCTTCAAATGCACGTTTGAATGATTCATAAGCAACTTTGTCTTGTGTTTCACGAGGGATGGCATAGTTTTGAGCCAAGATTTCTGCCGTGACTTGCATACCGTAGCTAGTCTCTCCATCACCAAGTCCGTCTTCCAAAGTGTCTCTCACTTCTACGCCTTCAGGAAGTTCATTTGGAAGAACTTTTAAAAGGGATTCAAGGCTGTTTGTTTTTTTGTTCAAACGTGCGTTTTTTACTACGAAAGGCATAGATGTCTGTGATTCTTCACCAATCACAAGATATACGCTACCTTCACCTAGCATAATGCGTCGGCTAGCTTCCGCAACAGCTTCCAAGCCCGATACACAGTTGTTTGCAACTGTTAGGCATGGTATGTCAAGAGGAAGGTTCATGAGGTTTGCAATGACGCGAGCAGAGTTCGGTGCATTCGCAAAACCTTCGCCTACGATGACTCCGTCAATGTCAGCTGGTTTTAGGCCACTGCGTTTCATCACTTCTTCACCAACTAGTTTACCTAAGTGGTGGCCGGCGTATCCTGCGAGTGCTTTTCCGATCTGTGCGAAAGGAGTTCTTGCTGGGCTTGAGAGAACGATTTTTTGGGTTACTTTCATGTTTTTGTTCCTTTTCTTGGCTTCTTACGACTACTTTGCTAACCACTTCATCATAGAACGAAGTTTGGTCCCAACTGCTTCAATTGGGTGAGCGGCGTTTTGCTCTTTCAATTTTTTATATTCAGGGTAACCCGCTTTTGTATCTGCCATCCAACGTTTTGCAAAGGCAGCACCTTTGTCTTTTTGGATGTCATTTAATACTTCTTTCATGCGAGCCTTGACACCTGCATCGATGATACGTGGACCACTTACATAGTCACCATACTCGGCTGTGTCGGAAATAGAAAAGCGCATACGTGCAAGTCCACCCTCATAAATGAGGTCGGTAATGAGTTTTACTTCATGCAAGCATTCAAAGTAAGCGATCTCAGGATCGTAACCTGCTTCTGTCAATGTTTCGAAACCTTTCATGATGAGGTTTGCAACACCACCACAAAGTACAACTTGTTCGCCAAAGAGGTCGGTTTCAGTTTCTTCACGGAAGGATGTTTCGAGGATACCGGCTCTTCCACCACCTACGCCAGCCGCGTGAGCAAGTGCACGTGCCTTAGCAGAACCTGTGGCATCTTGGTAAACCGCGATAAGGCACGGAACTCCACCACCTTCTGTAAATACACGTCGAACCAAATGTCCTGGACCTTTTGGAGCAACCATATAAACGTCTACGTTTTTTGGTGGAAGGATGAGATCATAATGGATGTTAAAGCCATGAGAGAAAACAAGAGCCTTACCTTCTGTCAAATGTGGCTCGATCTCTTTTTTATACATGTCAGCTTGGATGGTGTCCGGAGCTAGTATCTGGATGATGTCTGCCTTTTTTGCGGCTTCAGCAACCGAAAGCACTTCAAAGCCAGCTTCTTTGGCCTCTGCCACAGACTTGGAACCGTCGCGAAGTCCGATAATGACTGAAAGACCAGTGTCTTTCATGTTTTGAGCTTGCGCGTGTCCCTGGCTTCCGTAGCCAATGACTGCAATGGTTTTGCCTTTGAGGATGTTTAGATCGCAACTGTCGTCGTAATAGATATTTGCCATGGAGGGGCACACTTCCTGAGTGAAAATTTAACTTATTTTTCCATTTTTTTTGTAAAGGGTGGCAGAAACAAGAAGGAAATAACTACCTTTTTGAACCAATTTTTCGGCTCAAAATTGATTGTATTTTTGGATAAAGCAAGTATCGTTCATAATGCAATGGGGCGTAAATGAGCGGATACGGTAGATTTGACTTTTTTTTGAAACGGGTGGAGTCTCTCTTGCTTACTGCCGCTGGCACAACAGATCCAGCGCTCTGGTTATATGAAAATGATGCCCGAACGCCTCTTTTTATGCTGGAGGCACTCAGTCGTTTGTATGCAGAACAAAACAATTCTAAAAAATTTACCAAATTAAAAGAACACTTCAAATTGCTCGAAGATTTTTTAGGCGCGATTGACCATTACGACCATTATGCGAAGAAGTATACTTCCAATCCCAAAGTCCCAGAATCAGTTCAGTCTTATATGCGACATCATGCAGATGTTATGTTGGAAAAATTCAATCAGATCCTTATCGCAGAAGGATGGATAGGAAATGGTTTACACCGCATCCAAAAAATAAGAAAGACATTACAAGGAATCAACTGGGATTCAGAGAAAAAACAAGTGAAGTCTCTGAAGAAGCTATATGCAAAGAGTATCGAGTCGATCAAAGACTTCGTAAATGAGCATGGGAATCCATTTAAAGACATGGAGTTGCATGTTCATGAAGTTAGACGTGATTTGCGTTGGTTGAGCATCTTTCCTCATGCTCTTCTTGGCCAAATTCAATTTGCGACAAATTCGAGTTCAGCGAGTCTAACAGAAAAATACATCACGAATGAAGTGCTTTCCTCAAAATTCAATTTATTCCCTGAATATGGAGAAAATGAATGCGTTTTGATGTTAGATAAGAATTGTTTTTTTGCGCTGAGTTGGATGATCTCTGAAATAGGAAGATTAAAAGATGAAGGGTTGGAGTTTTTTGCTTTGAAAGAAGCGATCAAAGAGGCAGAGCATCTGAAAGAGTTGGATGCTTCAAATCAAACATTCGAAATTCTGAATTGGGAATCTACAAAAGTAAACGAGATACTCATTTATGCCTCCCAGATTTGTAAAGATTTTGTTAACAGCGGAATTCTTGACCAACTTCTCTTTGGCATGGCTGAGATTAAGAAGTTTAGGTAATTGTGTGGTTATTAGGATACTCAAATGACAAATTTTCGGGATAAAGTTAATAACGATTTGTTAAACGAATTGAAATCACTCGATCAGAATGATTTCCAAAACCGTATGTCCATTATTGAAAAAATACTAGAACGGGATCCTAATCACCTAATTACCATTAGAGAGAAAGCTGAGCTACTTTCTAAAATGGACAGAAAAGAAGAAGCCATAGAAAGTATGAAGTTGTATCTGAAATTAGTTCAGCCAGGGTTTACGCATTCTTCCTATCATTTTATTGCAGAAATTTGCTTTCAGATGAAACATTTACAAGAGGCGTTAAATAATTGTAATACTGCACTGGAGATTTCCCCTAATTTTATTCCTTCTTTGAGTCTGCGTTCAAAGATTTTTGAGCTTTTAGGAGAGTATTCGAAGGCAGATGAGGATCTTAAACTGATTGCCACTCTAGAAGCCGAGGAAAAATTGAAACATACAGATCCCAACCATTATTACCGCTACAAATGAGGAATCAATGACTGCGCAAACCGAATTTAAACCTTCGAAATGGACCATTCGAATCAAGCTTATCAGCATTATTTCTTCTATTATTATATTTGGTCTTTCGATAATGATTTTTCTTGCTTCGAGATACTTCAAGGATGATTCGGAGAAACGTATCCAAGAAAGCAATTTACAACTTGCAGACATCATCGGTCAAAAAGTGGAAGAAGAATTTTATTCCATTGCTTATAAGATCAATAATATGGCGATCATCTTAGATCAATCGCTAAACCAAGCGCAAACTGCATTGTTTGTCGATTTGTTTTTCAAAAACAATCAATCATTTATTTATATGGCTATTGCTACTCAAAAAGGCGAAAGCCTAACAATCAAAAATAAGATTGTGAACGAAAAGTATCTTTCTGAAAACAATTTGAGCCTAGAAACTATTTCACAAATGAATCAGGTTTATTCAGAGGACTTCCTTCGATCTGCGACTGGCGCAACTGTTGTCTTGAATGTAAGCTCAAGCTGTTTGAGCCCATGCCTTGGTCTGAGTATTCCCTACGGCAAACCAGATGAAAAGAAAGTAATCTTTTTGTATATGGATGCTACTGAGTTTTTGAAAGCATTCCAAACTACTGGGATTACTTCCACATATCTTATAAATGAAAGAGCAGATCTTTTAGCTCATAAGGAACGTGACTTAGTTCTTGAATCAAAAAATTTGATCGATATCCCCATTGTAAAAAGTCTTGTAGAAAGTAAGGTTGACAATGGACAAAATAGATACGAATTGGATGGTTTTTTTCATTTAGGCTCGTATAAAAAAATGAGTCTTGCTGGCTTAGGTATCATTTCCACAGTAAAAGAGGATGATGCATTTGAAGAAGTTTATAATATTCAAAGGCGTAACATTTATATCCTACTCATTATCTTGAATGTGTCAGTAATCATAGTGTTTTTCTTTGCAAAAACCATTTCAACTCCGATCATAAGTCTTGTTTCTGCAACCAAGCAGATCGAAGGTGGTGATTTCCATGTTTTGATCCGTCCCACGACTCGTGACGAAGTTGGAACGCTCACCAACTCGTTTTTGGGTATGGCGCACGGATTAGAAGAGAGAGAAAAGGTAAAAAGCATCTTAGGTTCAATGATTGATCCAGTTGTGGTCCAAGAAGCCATGATTGATATGGCCGCATTAAAGCGAGGTAGTGAAAAGCCGATCACCGCATTCTTTTCCGACGTTGCCGGATTTTCCACGATTAGCGAGCAATTAAAGTCAGAGGATTTGGCCGCACTACTCAATGAGTATCTTTCAGCCATGACCATCATCTTAAAAGAATATGACGGCGTTCTCGACAAATACATCGGGGACGCCATCGTCGGAATTTTTAATGCTCCAGTGGATGTAGCGGACCATCCGTTAAAGGCTGCAAAGGCTTCCATAGCCATGGTTCAAAAGTTAGGTGATTTGAGAGAGTATTGGACCAAAAACCAATTGTATACAAAAGAAGCAAGAGAAATGGATGCCAGGATCGGTCTCAACACAGGTCCCGCTAAGGTTGGTTTTATGGGAACTGATGCACTTGCCTCTTATACTATGATGGGTGATACTGTCAATCTTGCCGCAAGACTAGAAGCCGCGGGAAAAGACTACGGTGTGAATATCCTTATCAGTGAAACGACAAAGGAACTTGTAACAAAAGAACTCTTTACTCGAGAATTGGATATGGTTCGCGTAAAAGGGAAAAACGAACCCGTAAAACTCTTTGAGCTGATTGCTTCTCATAGCGAATTAGATCCGATTTTAAAAGAGAGTGCAGAAGCATATGAGAGAGGATTTGAATTGTATCTCAAGAAAGATTTTGACAAAGCAATCAATACTCTTAATGAAGCGATCAAAATCAAAAGTAAAAAGTTTGGAAAAGATAAAGCGGCTTACGTGCTCATAGGTAGATGCGAAGAATACAAGGAAAGTCCACCAGACGCAGACTGGGACGGAGTCTTTACTCGAACTCATAAGTAATTGATAATGCGTTATAGCTTTAGTGAAAAAATATGGATTGGAGTATTGTTTGCGGTATTAGTCATACTTTCAGCCGTACTGTATGCCGATATAAACAGACGAATCACAGTTGAAGGTGAAAATGTCATTGGATCAATTACCTACAAACAGAGGACAGTCCAAAGAAAATATGCAAAACACGTAGTTTGGGAAGACTTAGAACAAAATTTTCCGCTTCATAACAAAGATTCCATTCGTACTACAGCCGAGGCAGATGCGGAGATCACTCTCAACGATGGTACCAAAATCAATTTAAGTGAAAACAGTATGATCTTACTAAACTTAGATGAGAACAAGACCAATATCGATTTTGCATATGGCGCTGTTTCTGCAAAAAGCGATGGTGGAAATGCTGGAAAATCCTTAAGCATCACGTCAGGCGAGAACTCAGTTTCCATCGGGAATGGTGACGTAAAACTTTCAAAAGGCGAAAACAAAGATTTAAGCGTAACTGTCGAGAAGGGTATAGCGGAGATTTTCTCCTCTGGAAAGGAAGGGCAAAAAATCGGTGTGGATCAGAAGGCATCGCTTGGAGAAAACTCAGACAAAATTGAAATCAAAAAAATTGATCTCAAACCACTTTCGCCTCCGGACAATGCTCGATTCTTTTCTAAAGAATCCAAGATTCCGATTTTATTTGAATATAGCAAAGATAATGCGAACTCGAAAGTGTCATTTGAATTGGCAAACTCAGGTGATTTTAAGAAAGTAATTCTTTCAAAAAATACATCCGATAAGTCGTTGTCTCTTCCCTTAAAGGAAGGGGTATACTATTGGCGAATTAAAAGCGGAAAAGATGTGAGTCCATCGCATAAGTTGACAGTATTACAAAATCGTCCAGTTGAACAGGTCTCACCATCAATTGGTTATAAGCTGACCGCCCCAAATAGCACAGTATATGTAAGTTTTTCTTGGACGAAAAGTGATCTCGCTTCAAATTACAAATTAGAGATTTCACCCAATGCGGATTTTAGCTCCAATGTTCAGTCATCCGTTCAATCAGCAAATTATATCTCCTTCCAGCTTGCACGTGGCAAATACTTCTGGCGAGTAGGAGCCAATTTACCATCTGGTGATGGACAAAATGCTTTCTTATTTTCTAATATTAGATCTTTTGAGATCATAGAACCAGAACGCGCAAAACCACCAACGCTCTTCAATCCAGCTAACAAATCTTCCACTTATTCTGTCCTCGTAGAGAAAAAGGGGATATTGTTCAACTGGGCAAAAGATTCAAATCTGGAGAGTTACGAGTTTCAATTATCAACTAGCCCAAAATTTGATTCAATGGTGACGAAAAAAAATACACCATCAAATTCCGTGGAGATCAAAGAAAAACTACAATCAGGATTCTACTATTGGCGAGTCAATGGAAAGTCGAAAGATGGAACCGAAACAAATTTTTCATCACCATCCATCTTTGAAATAAAAGATATCAAGTCTCTAAAAACGTTCGCACCAGTGAATAATGAAAATATTAGTATTCCAGATTTGAATTCGAAAGGTTTGCTCTTTGCATGGGAAAAGCTACCCATAGTCGGAACATACTCAATTCAGTTTTCTAACGACTCTTCCTTTCAGAAGATCATTCAGTCGATTTCCGTCTCAGGAAATAAATATCTGTTAAAAGAATTGCCGATAGGAAGTTACTTTTGGCGTGTTTCTCTTATATCAGAAACAGGCGACTCTTATTTGACCTCTTCACCTCTCTCGCTTGTTGTTAGTTATATGCCAGATGCTCCCAAACTCTTGCTTCCTAAACCGAATGCAAGCATAGGCCAATCTGTAGCCTCGATCAACTTTCGTTGGAGCAAAGGGAATACGACTCAGTACTATTTCAAAATCACTCAAAAGACATCCGATGGAATCAAAGAAATCTTTAGCAAAAGTGTTTCTACAAATGAGATTAAATTAGAAGGTAATGAATTTCCTTTGCCTGGTCTTTATGATTGGTCTGTCATCGGTGTGGGTGAAGACGGAACGAAAAGCAGTGAATCAATTTCAAAATTTCAGGTCATACAAGAATTGGTTGAGACCAAGGATCCAAATCTTGGTACAGATCTATTGAGTGGTGTAGTTCTGATTGCTCCATTGAATGGACAGGCGATCAATATTTCAAAGGCAAACGAGATTATTTTTAAATGGACACCAATCGCGGGCGTCAAACAGTACAAGTTTAAAATCAATGATGGTAAAAAAGACATTTATACTATAACAACAGATAAAACAGATTTAAAGTTTAGTAAATTGGAACTTTTAGACAGAAAACAGTTTTCATGGAGTGTAAGTCCTGTTAGTGGAAAGGCACCTAATGAAACCTCCGGTACATTTAAAGTTGAACTAGATGAAATAAAGGATGAAATCCAAATCATCTCACCGGATATACAGTATGCGGAATAGACTTCTCTTTCTTATTCTAACTTTCTTTTTTGTTTCGAATCTTTTTGCAGAAGGATTCCAGGTCATTCGGTGGAACGAAATTGAACTTGCCTATGGATATACGGTAGAGATCAAAGATGAACTAGGACAATCCAAATTCGAAAATTCAAGAGAACCTGTGGTCAAGGTCAAACTTTCCCAAGGTGTTTATAAATACCGTATTGCTGTTTTAAATAAATTCAAACGCATTGAAAAATGGTCCGACTGGAATCAATTTGAGGTGCGACCTGTTGTTGTTCCTGTCATTGAAGAAGGTACGACCGTTGTTGAATCGGTCGGCGACAAAGAAAAAATCACCTTCAAGAGTGAGGGTATCTATCAGGGAACTAAGGCATACATCGAGCAGAACGGTAAAAAAATTCCTGTCGTCATCGATACAGCCAGAGATGGTCAATCAAGTGTGATTACCATTAACAAAAAGTTTGTAGATAAAACCAAACCATACAAAATTATCATTGAGAATCCAAAGCAAGAGCCTGTCGCATTACAGGTGTCTATTGATGATGAAGTGGCGATCGTGGATGAAAAACCTTCAAAACCCGAACCACCAAAGGAAACGGCCCCACTCAACCAACCCCCGAAAAAAGTTTCGGAGTACAATGGTGCCATTTGGCCCTTATTTTGGAGACAAATGTTACTACCTGGATGGGGGCATTCTTATCATGGGGATAAACTCACAGCATATACTTACTTTGCACTGTTCGGTTTGACCTCTCTCAATGCGGCATCGGTTTACAAAGATTATACTTCGTATGCGGGTGATTTCAGAACTACAAAAGATACCTTGGAAGGGATTCGGTTTTTAGATCCGAATGCCGCGGCATTTCCATTCGTTGCATCTTCACTTGTCGAAGAATACTATTTGGAGCGATTAGAAGTTAAGGCGAATCACGTTAGATCCGCTATCGAGACTGTTGGCATTGTATATCTGGTATCATTGACGCATATTCTGATAACTAGCTACACTTCAAAACCAGCAGAACAAAAAAGTCAGAATTTTGATTATCGAGTTTCAAGGGATGAACCGACTTCCGTAAGTAGGACAGTCGATCCCAATCAGATGCGTATGGATGTACGTTATAATTTTTACTTTTAAGTTACATTGAGTTAAAATGCTTTATTGATCTAATCAGCTACTCGTTAATCTTTCCCATATTTCAAGCTTCTCTGTTAGTTGGGCATCCAATTTGGAAATACTCTCACTAATTTCGATCAATTTGGAGTGATCGTGTGAAAAAAATTCTAAGTCTTTCGATTTGATTTCTTTTTCTTTTTCAAGATTTGCGATTTCTTTCTCTATCTTAGAAATCTCCTTTTCATTTTTTTTGGATTGGTTGTTTGCCGAGGCTTTGGGTGGAATTGTTGAAACTTCGATAGGTTTCGTTGGTTTTTCTTTTTTTTCCAATTGTTTTTCTAGATAGGATGAGAATGTTCCAATGTATGTACTTATTTCTCCACCTGGCTCGAAGATTAGTAATGTTTCAGCAACTCTATCTAAGAAATAACGATCATGTGACACAGTAACAACCGTTCCTGGAAATTCTTCTAAAAAGTTCTCTAAGATGGAAAGAGTCTGTATATCCAAATCGTTTGTAGGTTCATCGAGTATTAAAAAATTCGGTCCACACATCAAGATTTGGACTAAGTAAAGTCTTCGTTTTTCTCCACCAGAAAGTTTTGCTATTTGCGTGTATTGGGTTTTGCCATCAAAGAGGAATCGTTCTAAAACTTTGGATGCTGTTATTTTTTCCCCATCATCGTTGAGAATGTACTCTCCAGAATACTCTTTAATGTAATCCAAGACATTCATATGCAAAGGTAAATCTCGACTGATTTGGTCAAAGTATCCTATCTTTGTATTGATGCCAGGTTTAACAAAACCAGAGTCGGGTGAGATTGTTCCTGCAAATAAATTTAGTAAAGTTGATTTACCAATGCCATTCGGACCAATGATGCCCAACCTTTCTTTTGCCTTGAAGAAATAACTGAAGTCTTTAACAATCGTTCTTTCATGAAATGCCTTTGTTAAGGCATGGATCTCTAGAATGGTTTTGCCCTGCCTTTTTCCAATGACACTCAATTCTAATTCTTTCTGTAGTTCGAAGACTTCTCGATTGCTTAATTCTTCTGCTCTATCGATCCTAGCTTTTTGTTTTGTGCTTCTCGCTTTCGGTTGTCGTTTGAGCCATTTGATTTCTTGTTTTAGATGTTGGCGTGCTTTGTCTTCTTGCTTCAATAGCGTTTCTTCGCGTTCTATCTTTCGAGTCAGATACTCTGAATAGTTTCCTTCATACAAAAAATACTTTCCGCGATCGATTTCTAAAATTTTACCAACAACGCGGTCGAGGAAATAACGATCGTGGGTGATAAGTATGATTGCCTTATCACTTTGAATCAAATACTCCTCAAGCCATTGAATGGAAGAAACGTCCAAGTGGTTAGTAGGTTCATCTAATATTAAAAGATTACTCTCTTCAATCAGAGATTTTGCAAGCTCTACTTTTTTAAGCATTCCGCCAGATAGCTCTGACATTTTTCTTTCTAATTTCTCTACGCCTAACTCTTTGAGTATGGAAGTGATTTGAGCTTCATAATCCCATGCAGACAATCTATCCATTTCTTGCATTAGGCGAGTGTAATTAGCTTCGGACTCTTCTGTTCCCGTTTCCAGCTGATCACATGCTTCCGTATAATCGTGTAGCAGTTGTATAATTTTGCCGCCACCCGTATAGATATGGTCTAAAATTTTTTCGTTCGGATCGAAGATCGGGTTTTGTTCAAGAATGGCGATTTTTAATAATTTGTTTGGAATGATGGAGCCTGAGTCAAGTTCCTCACGTTTCAGCATAGTTTTGAGAAGCGTGGATTTTCCGGCCCCGTTGACTCCAACGATGGCAACTTTTTCTCCTTCGGAGATGCTAAAATCCAGATCTTTGAACAGGACTTTTTCACCGATGATTTTGGTGAGTTTTGAGAGTGAAAGTAGCAAATTTAAATCCTTGGGAAACCCTTGACCAGGATGTGATTAATCCTGGAAAATGCAACCCCTTAGAGTTATGTCACTTGACCGAATTGCCTCTTTTTTAGAAATTGATGGAGTCTATGCGCTTTCCGTATTTGATCCTTTGTTTGCTCTTCTGCTCATTTTTTGGAGATAGTCTCTTTGCTGAGACCAAACGTTTACATGGTTGGTCTGGTTCATCGGGCTCCTTTAAGCTTATGATTGATGGAAATGAGGCAATGGGATCTAGGGAAGGGTATCGATTCCAATCACCGACCAACCTAACAACAAACCAAGAGATTGATTATTATTTATCCTTGGGAGAGTTGTATCTCCGAAGAAAAGATAAAGTAGGTGTTGCTAATATACTCTATGATTTGCGTGTGAAAAAGGGAGACTATGTTTTCGCAGATGCCATACTGACTTCTTTATGGAAACAAGCGCAAGGTGATGATACGCAAGCTGTAAAGGTTTTGGATAGTTATATCCAAAAAGAGCCGAATACATACTTTCGCAATTTAGCGAAAAATATGCGCACCAATCTCTACCAAGAGGGTGAAGACGAAAAAAAAGATATGATCGCAATGGATTGTATCAAATCGAAACCATACTATTCACTCTGCAGAGTATTTAGGCTTCAGTATTACATCGATCTTCCCAGAAGCAAAGACAATGATATTCATAAACATTATGTAAATGTGATGAGAGTAGCCTCTCCATTCTTTGAAGATTCCCTTTTGGAATGGGTGCCTCTTTTAGAATGGATCGATGAAGACTTACCTTCCAAATTAGCCTTTCTAGGTTTTATCAGAGAAGCTACTTATCTCCAAAATATGATTATGGATTTGGAACGAGTGAGTGATGGAGAGGTCAGTGAAAATTCATTAGAGCGGCTTTCCTTCTTTCAGGTTCTTGCTGGGGATTATGCCAAGGCAGAAGAATCCTTAATTCAATATTTGAATATCACAAAGGCAAAAAAGACCTCTCTTACAAATCGAATTTTTATCAAATTGGGTATGTTAGCTTATTTGCAGAAAAATTATAAAAAGTCTGTGGATTACTATCTAAAACTTGATATCTCCAATTGGACAACAAATGTCATCCATCCAATCTTAAATGAGCCATTGAGCATTACAGGCGCCAAAGACTTAATTGCTGTTAGTATTTGGAAGTCACAAGGTGCAGATCTAGCGATCAAGGCATTACAAAAAATTCAAGATCCCGAAAAATTGAGTGAAGATGACATTTGGCCCAAACTGCGGATGGCACAAATCATGATGGATCAAAATCCAGAGTTATCCTCACGAATTACTGACGAAATTGTTTATATGGCCCAAGGTAAAGGATGGCGGAGACTGGAATATGCCGCCACCGTCATGCAAGGTTATACGCAAATCTATCGAAAGGAATTTCGAAGGTCTACGATTGAGCTTACAAAAAGTCGTGGAATTCTCAATCCAGAAAATCAATTTTATGCCTCGGAATTTATAAGAAACTTTGGTTTTGTTTTTGCACATACGGCTTCAGGAAAACGAGGACCGATCAATGGCAACATAAAGGAAGGCCTTTCCGATTTTAGAAAACAAGTTGGATTTGAGGATCTATTTTATATTCGAAACTATAGACCGTTATCATTTCCCACAGAACTTTTTTTTGAATACTCAATCAATTTTTTGAAAGAGGAATCGGATGCTTGGGGTTTGTTAGATGCTTTTTTTCAAAATGAGATGATTAAAAAGCAGCAGGCTGATCAGACGACTCCTCATTCACTCTCACAGATTCGTTTCGTAGATCAAAAGTTAAAGTATTTGTCAGGATTTCAATCTCCACGCGAATCAAAATTTTTTGATTCAACCTATGAAGATACTCGTCAGGAAGAAGTGATCGCACTTTCAAAATTGGAAGAAGAATCAGTCTCTAAATCACTTGAAACTGCAAAATCACCCGTTGTCTTTGTTTTGGCTCACAAAGACTCCACGTACCTTTTCTTTTACAATCCCAAAGAACCCAAAAAAACAGCACTTACCTGGAAAGAAATCAAAACAACAAGAATAGAATCAATAGAGATTACCGAATCGATCAAGGATTTTCATCAGCTAACAAAGGAAATTCCTCTTTTTCAGTTCTATTTTAATGAAGCCGGATTCCAATCTCATAGACTCTTTCGAAGGGACGTAAAAGATCGTGAAACAAGTTTGTTCGGACTCCTCCATACAAGTCTCGAAATACCCAAATCAACCAATACGATTACATGGGATTGTCCATTAAAAGATAAAGTGGGAACGATCAAAGGAATAGTGACTGTTGACAGAGCGTACTTCGAAGGCTCCAAAATATTAACAGAAACAAATCGAGCTCACCTTTGGGATTTTGAGCCGACTTCAAAAAAAGATACTCCGTTTATCGAAATGAGTTGGGCGTGTAAATCACCAGAGGAGCCGCATGATGATGTCACACTCGCACGATTGACAAGGCGTTTGGACCACAGAACCGTTCCACAAGCGATCATTTATTCCGATAAGGCGTTAGGTCGTAGTTTCCAAGAAGCCTTTTCTCTTCATTCCGCATGGAATTTATTTTGGCTGAATGCTGGCGCAAGGGTCATGATCTACCGTCCCAAAATGCCATACTCAGAAGTAACTTCGGGGGCGATGCTTTCAGACCCAACTTTTTATAGAGAAGATAGCATTTTCATCACTCAAACCCCGCAATAAACACGACATATTTGAAAATTTGTGACAGGTGCCAACTTTTTCCTAAAAATATGGGCTGACACCCATAGACTGAAGTTTTAAGGTATCTGTGATTCTACTTCTTTGGAGGAAGTTTTCTACATCCGCAATGGACCCTGATAGTTTGCCCTTTCTAACGCCTTTTCCTCATGCTCCGTCTTCATATGGTACTATAAAACCGTGGAACTGATCGGTATATTTCTCATCTTTTTGCTCGTATTCATCAACGGCTTTTTCGTCGCCGCCGAGTTTGCGATGGTTTCCCTTCGACCTTCTCGTCTAGAGGAGCTAGTCAAGGAAAACAGGTCGATGGCTCTCCTTACAAAAAAAGCCATTGCAAAGCTAGATGATATGCTCTCGGTTTGTCAGGTAGGGATAACGATTGCTAGCCTACTCCTCGGTTGGATTGGCGAGGAATACTTTTCGAATATCGTTGCAGGTATTTTTAGACTTCTTGCGATTTCTGCGGATCCAGTCACCATCCACAGTATTTCCATTGGTGTAGCATTTAGTTTGATCACTTTGTTTCATGTGATTTTAGGAGAACTTGTTCCTAAAACTCTTGCGATCCAAAATACGGAGAGCATCGCTCTTGGTGTTGCGGCTCCCATGTGGCTTTTTTATTATCTTTTTTTCCCCGTGACCTTCGTGATGAATCGACTCTCTGGTGGAGTGCTCACTCTATTTCGGCTCCAAAGAACTGGTGATAAATATGTTCATTCTGCCGAAGAACTGATGATTATTATCGAAGAACAGAGGAAACAAGGTCGCATAGACAATGAAGAAATGCGGCTGATTCAAAAAACTTTTGATTTCTCCGAACACATTGCACGCGATGTCATGACGCATCGACTTTCGATCGTTGGAATTCCACAGGACTCTACGATCGACAAATTTTTACCATTGATCGCCGAACACAATTTTTCTCGATATCCCGTATATGACCAAACCCTAGACAAGATTACTGGAATCGTTCATGTTCAAAAGTATTTGAAGTGGCAAGCTGAACATATGACAAGCAAAGGCAAAAAAGAAAAAATCACAGCCATTATGCAGAAAGATTTTCCATTTGTGCCAGATTCTATGTCCATTGAACGTGTAATGAAAAAGTTACGCGAAAAGAAACAACATATGGCGATTGTCGTAGATGAATATGGCGGAGTCGCAGGTCTCTTAACTTTAGAAGATATCATCGAAGAATTTTTCGGCGAAATCCGAGATGAAACCGACACAGATGAAAAAGATACTCCACTCGTCAAACGTGCGAAAACGATCGTGTTAGACGGAGAGACAGAGATTGATAGCCTTACTTATATATTGGAAGGTGAAGAACCAGCTGATTTGGAAGAAGTCCGTACCATCGCAGGTTTCTTCTTGGACAAAAATGAAGATATGCCAAAAGAAGGAAGCATCGTCAAAATTGCGAAAGGTATTTTGAAGGTAAAGAAAATGGAAGGTAATAAGATAGTTTCCATATCCTTTACACCGAAAGGCGACATACTTGCAGAGGAAGATCCTGAAAATGATAGGGATCAACATTCAGAGGCTCGTTAATGAACAAAGCCATCATCATTGCTGTTACAGGTTCGATCGCGGCTTACAAAACTTGTGAGCTTGTTCGTTCCCTAACCAAACAAGGGTTTCCTGTTCGTGTGATTATGACAGAAAATGCCACCAAATTCGTTGGTCGCATCACATTTGAAGCATTGACCGGTCACCCTGTAAGAATAGATGAATACGATACAGGGATGGCTCACATTGATATAAAAAATTTAGCATCTGTGTTAGCCGTTGTCCCTGCATCTGCCAATATCATTGGCAAAATGGCAAACGGAATCGCGGATGATTTGGTTACTTCCACTTACCTTGCCAATACAAGTCCTGTAATTGTGGCACCATCTATGAATCCTGGAATGTATTCGCATAAAGCCGTTCAACGAAATTTGAAATTGCTCACTGAGGACGGTGTTCATATTGTTTCTCCGGAATCAGGAATCGTCGTCTGTGGTGATGAAGGATATGGCAAGTTAGCTTCCATTGAAGTGATCGAAAAAAAGATCATCGAACTTCACTTAACCAATCCATAATTCCAATACACTTTTTTTATGCCAACATATCAAAAAGTAATCATTACATCTGGACCAACTAGAGAATGGATCGATCCCGTACGTTACATTTCTAATGCATCATCGGGTAAGATGGGATTTCATATCGCAGAAGAGTTTTCCAAGATATCAGGATTGGAAGTGGTTTATATCCATGGGAACACTTTAGAACGTTATTCCAATGTAAAAGGTGCATTTAAAAATATCTCCGTCGAAACAACGATTCAATTGAGAGATGCCGTATTAAATGAGATCTCAAGCAATAGTTTGCTCGTGATGGCCGCCGCTCCCGCCGACTTTAGACCAATTATGACAGCAGAACATAAAATCAAAAAAGAAGATGATATAAATGGCAAAAAGGGTCTGCTTCTCGAACTTGAGGAAAATCCTGATGTGCTTTTGCAAGTCGCTGAGTATGTGCACGCCAATCAAATTCAAAATTCGATACGAGTGGGTTTTGCGGCAGAGACTCAAAATTTGGAAACGAATGCACATAAAAAAATTATCAAAAAAGGCTTACATCTGATAGTCGGAAATTATGTCGGCCAAACAAAAGGTTTCGGGGAAGTAAACTCAACAATTACCATATATAGTGAAGTGGGAAAGGTAAAGGAAATTGGACCGCTGTCCAAAGAAGGGATCGCAAAACAACTCGTAGATTATTTATTGGCCTTTTGAATTTTCAGCAAAGGCAAATGCAAAGTAACCTGCAAGGATGATCAGTCCAAAGCTAACTAGATAGTTCCATCTGATACGTTCACCAAGGACAAAAACTGCAAAGACCATAAATACAAGAATGGTTATGATTTCTTGAATGATTTTGAGTTGGAATCCTTCAAACTTATATTGAGTAAAGCCAATTCGATTGGCCGGAACCATCAAAACATATTCAAAAAAAGCGATACCCCAAGAAATCAAAATCACGTAAAAGAGGTTATTTGTTTTTGCAAATTTCAAATGTCCATACCAGGCAAAGGTCATAAATAAATTAGAAAATATGAGTAACAAGATTGTAAGCATACCAATCATCTGAATGTAATCTGACTGGAATTTCAAGAAGAACGGTAAAAAGGATTCATAAAAAAGAATGGAATTGAGATTTTGGAATTATGAAGGCTCATTGGGAGAACCTACGTTCAGAACTGGATCAAATCAAATCTAAAGATTTGTATAGAGAGTGCAAAGAATTCGAAGGCCTCGATTTTTGTTCGAATGATTATCTGGGTTTAGCCCGATCTAAGGTTTTGCGGGATGCCTTGGCTCTCTCCATAACTGACAATACTACAGGTTCTACTGCTTCTCGTTTGGTGAAAGGCCACAGAAAGGGTATGGAAGATTTTGAAACCAAGTTTGCGGAGTTTGTAGAGAGTGAGTCAAGTCTGCTCGTTTCAACAGGTTATGTTGCAAATATGGGACTTCTCGATACGATTGCAGATTCTCAAACTTATATTTTTACTGATAGATTGAATCATGCTTCTATTTTGGATGGGATTCGAATCAGCCGAGCCAATAAAAAGTATTACAACCATTTGGACTTAGATCATTTGGAATCCCAATTGGCCAAGGCAGTCTCCGAGCAAAGTTCAGCTCGGAAAAAACGTATCATAGTGTCCGAGACACTTTTTAGCATGGATGGCGACGTTCCTAACATAAAGCGACTGATTGAGATTAAACGTAAGTATGATTGTATCTTAGTTTTGGATGAAGCCCATTCCTTTGGTGTCTTTGGAAGGGAAGGACGTGGGATGATTTTTGAAAGCTTAACTGCGTCGGAAGTTTCGGAGATCGAGTATAGAGTTTATACATTGGGTAAATCGTTAGGCTTGGAAGGTGGAATCATCGCCACATCAAAAATTGGTCGTGAGTATCTGATCAATCGAATGCGTGCCTTTATATTTAGTACAGCTCCTCTGCCAATCATTTCCATCACTGCCTTGTCTGCTCTCAAACTAGTACAGGAAGCCGAAAAACAAAGAGCACATTTGAAGGAGATATCTAAGTGTTTTCGTGATGGGATGATTCAGGCTGGATTTCAGATTGCACCTAGTACGACTCATATTATACCCGTACTAATGCCGTCAGAAGCAATCAGTCTTCAGTATTCGAAATTGCTATCGGAATTTGGGTTTGATATACGAGCCATTCGTCCTCCCACTGTGCCCACATCGCGTTTGCGTGTGAGCTTAAATGCACTCATTACCATGTCAGAAATAGAAAGTTTGCTAGGCGCTTTCAAAAAAATTCGTGAAAAAATATCAGACTGAATTTTCCCAGTCTTTGATTTTCTTTTGAATTTCTTCCGTTGTATGTGTGTTTGTTGGATCGATCTTACTTGGAACTTTCTTTTTAAAAATTTTAAAATAAAGAGTGATCCCAGTCAATCCAAGGACACCTAAAAAAATTAGAGTTAAGTTGATCCAAGTCGAATCAGGTTTAGCCAATATTTTATCACCAAACCCATAGACGAGTGAGTCGATCATGCCTTGGTTGCCAGTTTCTTGAAAGTGAAGTACAACGCTGTCCTTTAGAATTGAATCACCAAACCCGTGCTCCATTTTATATACTATTTCGTCCGAGTTCATCCCTGCATTGATTTGATTCTCGATAAAATTTTTAAGATAGGCGGAGGCTGAACACATATTGAATGAACAGGCTTGGATGGGCAAACTAGGAAGGCAAATACAGCGAATCTTTTGGGTCACGTCCAAAAAAATCTGGATATGGTTGGGATCTTTTAGATTCGTTGTTGTAGTTTGAGAAAAGATACTAGTTGTCGTTAGTGCAAATATCGACAAAACAAATGCTAAACGAATAAAATGTAAATAAATAACTTGGCTCACTTGATGCCTGCTAACTCTTTTTTACGACTTTTTTCTCCAATTGGTAATATCAGAAAAAGCCCTGTTAAAAAGTACAGCCCAGACCCAAGCCAAATTAGCTTTACAAGTGGATTGATCCAAATCTCTAAATTTCCCACTAATTCTTTTGGGAATTGAAGGTAAAGAGCGAGTTTTTCTTTTTCTGTGGAGCCCGTAAAAAAGTAATTCATAAACATAAGTGGTAAATCGGGGTTTTCGGAACTCATATCTGCCTTTTCGATCGCGCCCAACTGGATATAAAAATCTTCCTTGGGAAGGGAAAGGATGGCTGGTTCACTTGTAGGAATGTGTGTCTCAAAATCCCCAGTCAAATGTGAAATCTGCGGATAAAATCTTCGTTCTGTAATCAAATCTGCTTCTTTTTCTGTGCCTCGATAGATACTATATGTAGCTTCTTGTGAGACGATCACATTTTGAATGTTAGGTTCGGATCCTGCTCCAGAAATCAATACTGGTTTGATCTTTAAGGTCGTAGCCTCAATTTGATAACCACCAAGTATACCTTTGTCGACAGAGCTGTATGTAATTTCTTCACCGGTAGGAGGCATCAATTGATAGTAGAATTTGATTGATGTGTTTTGTTTGAATGCATTTCCCGCATAACCAATAAAAATCAACACCAATGAAAAATGCACAAGGTAGCCACCATATCTTCTTTTGTTTTTGAGGAGCAATTGAAACGCAGCCACTGGAAAAGATTCTTCCGGGTTTTGTTCTAATCTTGCCTTTGTTCCACGGTAGTATTCTTGAAAGATTCCTGATAGAGTGAAAATTCCGATACCCACAGTTAGGACAGAATATACTTCAGAAAGTAAGTCACCATACCCAGCACTCGGTTTTGTATAGGATTGAGAATAAAAGATGATGTAGGCAATTGCTCCGACCACACCTGCGATAAATGGTTTCAAAAGAGTGGAAAAGAATACACTTCCTGCACCTTTTCTCCAGGCAAGCAGGGGAGCTGAACCCATAAGCAAAAGCAAAAATATACCTGCCGGCACTCCCCACGAATTAAACCAAGGGGCTTTGAATTCTTTACCGTACAAAAGAGGTGAAAAAACACCTAACAAGATGGCGGCGGTCGATAGAACAAGTAGGAAATTATTCAGAAGGAAACTGCCTTCTTTTGAAGTTATGGCTTCTAGGTTTCTTTCTGGACTCAATTCTTTGCGTCTATAGATGACAAAGCCTGTAAAAAAAAGAAAGCTAATGATGATGTATGCGAGGAATGGAGTTCCAATCGTTGATTTGGAGAAACTGTGTGGTCCTTCGAGAACTCCTGATCTTGTGATCCAAGTTCCAAGGAGACTGAAATGGAAAGCCAGAATCACAAGGATCATGTTCCAAAACTTCAACATACCACGACGTTCTTGGATCACTACCGAATGTACAAAAGCAGATGTCAAAAGCCATGGCATTAGGGATGCATTTTCAACAGGGTCCCATGCCCAGTAGCCACCCCAACCTAACTCTTCGTATGCCCACTTTGAACCGAGTAAAATGCCGGTTCCTAGAAAGAACCAAGAAAACAAAGTCCACTTTCGAATGAATTTCATCCAGTCTTCAGATAATTGACCTGAAACGAGTGCAGACATCGCTATGGCAAATGGGATAGAGATACTCACATAACCGATGTATAAAATCGGAGGATGGATAATCATCGCCCAATGTTGTAATAGTGGATTTAGGCCACGACCAGCTACCGCTTCTGGCTGGAATTCGCGAAAGGGCTGAGCGTCAGGATAGAATACCGCAAGAAAGCTGAAGAAACCCGATAAAACAGCAAGGATAATGTTCATCACAGGAATGCGATCTTGTATCGACTTTCTTGTTTGCCAAAGTACAACAAAAGTAAAACCATTTAGGATCAAATTCCAAAACAAGAGTGACCCGGAGGAACCTGACCATATGGAAGTCATCTTATAAAATAGCGGGAGGTGTTCACTTGAATGCATGACCACATAATAATTGCTATAGTCTGATCGCATGAGCTGTGTCAGCAGGACAAGAAAAACCAGAAGAATGATGGCTGGATTTGCCATGAGAGCGAGACGTCCGAGCTCAATGCCCCGTCTTTCTTTTTTAAGGATTCCGTATAGCGTTTGTATTATGGAAAACGATAAAATGGCAAGGGAGGAGGCGAGAAGGATGGTTCCTAGATTGTTCATTTTTCCTCTGCGTATCCCGCTTCATACTTAGAGGCGCATTTTGCTTCCACATGGGATGCTACGAGGACGCCACGTTCCAGTCGTCCGTCGACTCTAACTCTAGCTCCTTCCTTAAATGCATCAGGAAGGAGAGTCTCTCCCGTGAAAAAAGCAGGTATGGATTTATCATTCAATTCAAGTGTGAATCTAGCTTTTTTGCCTTCTCTCACAAGTGAACCCACTTTGACAAAACCCCTGACTCGAAGGTTTTGATCATGGTACTTGGCAGAACTTGCGGCTAGCTCCGAGGCATCTAATAGCAGAAAAGACGTTTCCTTTGACGAAAAGAAGGCAATGCCACTGAGCGAGGCACCAATGACAAGTAGGAGTGCGATAAATTTTTTATTCATACCAGTTCTTAGACGGTTTCCCCGCCCACTTTCAGGCTCACAAACATGGTACTTTGCGTCAAGTCGATCCTCTAGAGATACCCTTTGAATTTATAAACAATGATGCCGATCCATTCTTTGATGGAAAGTTGTGACATTTCCAGATAGCCTGGTGAAGGCAACCAAAGTTCAAGTGCAGGTTCTGCAAAGGAAGGGGTTTTAAAATCTGTCGGAAAACTCACAAAATCCAATCCTTCTTTTTGAAACAATGCCGCCGCGCGGGTCATATGAAAGGCGGAAGTCACTAAAATAAGTTTCGTAAATTTGAGTTCTCGAATGATCTTTGCAGATTCAACGGCATTGTCTTTTGTGTTTCGAGACTCACGTTCGATTAAAATGTCTTCCTTCGGAACTCCCAATCCTAGAAGAATTTTTTCTGCAAGATCTGCTTCTCGAATTTCAGAAGCGAAGAGTGAGCCTGATCCACCTGTGAAGAGGATCTTCTTTGCTTTTTTCGCCTTATAGATTTGAACAGCATCCACCAAACGATCGCTTGCATCAGTGAGTTCCGGTTTATCCTTGTATAGGGTCAATGTATGAATCATACCGCCTAATACAATCACAACGTCCGAGTCCGGCAGATTTTGAATCACTAGAGGCGGATGCTCAATTTCTAAGGAAGAGACTAATTTGGCGGCAACATAAGCATTTGAAAAAAAATACAAAAATAGAATGAGAAGACTGAGGATGACCTTCGACCTAACATCTTTTAAAAAGAATAAGGAGAATAGTGAAAATAGAAAAAATAGAGTAAATGGATAGATAAAAATAGCTAGAACTTTAGAGAAGAAGAAAAAGATGGGATCCATGATGCTATATGTTATACCTAACGGATTCTGGCAAGTCTTCCCAAAGTTTACGAACCGTTTTTTTCTCTGTCTATCCATTTCTCTTTCCATACTCAGTGCCACATCCTGCTCTGCAAAAAAAGAAATCACAAAAGAACATTATACATCTACTGGTTATAAAAATCCCAATCCCAACTTTGAAAAACTTGGATTTGGTAGCCTACTGAAATGGTCAAGTACGAGGTGGAAAAACGAGCATAGCATTGAACCTGAAGACTATCCAAAATTTCAAGTGGTAGATAATGATGGTCTATCCCTTAAGCAAAATGATTCTAAACTTTCAGTCACTTGGATTGGACACGCAACCACACTCATTCAGTTAGATGGTGTCAATATTTTAACAGATCCAATTTGGAGTGAAAGGTGCTCGCCTGTATCTTTTGCGGGACCTAGACGATACACGCAACCTGGGATTCAAATTGAAAATTTACCAAACATAGATATTGTCATTCTATCGCATAACCACTATGATCATATGGACCTTCCTACCTTAAAAATATTGGAAACAAAATTTCATCCGAAGTTTTTGGTCGGTCTTGGAAATGGAGCATTTTTAAATGACAACGGATTGTCCCAAGTAACAGAAATGGATTGGTGGGATGAAATAATTTTGAAAGGGATTCAGATTCATTTTACACCAACTCAACATTTCAGTGGGCGCGGTCTTTTTGATCGAGACTCAAGTCTTTGGGGAAGTTATGCGCTTGTAGGTGCAAAATCAAAAGTATATTTTGCAGGAGATACAGGCTATTATACTCATTTTAAAGCCATTGGTCAAAAGTTTGGAAGTTTTGATGTCGCAATCCTGCCGATTGGTGCAACAGAGCCTCGTTGGTTTATGGCACCAGTTCACATTGATGCAAAAGAGGCAGTCCAAGCATTTGAAGATCTAAATGCAAAGTTCTTTATCCCGATGCACTATCAAACTTTTGTGCTATCTGATGAGCCATTGGATTCACCAGTTCCCATGACGAAGCAAAACTTTTTAAATAAAAAAATTGACCTAATGCGGCTCATCGCTTTGAAAATTGGCGAAAGTCGTTTTTTTGATTCAAAATAACGTTTCTTATTTTAAAATCAGTCGAAGCATTTTTACCCAGAGATTCCACTCCATCTTTTTTTGGGAAAGTTGGAGGGAACCTTCCAATTTTGTAAATGCATCTTCGATCAGTGCATCATGCAAATGTTTGATGACAACTAACCATACTACGGAACCTACGAAATTTGTTTCCATACGAATTTCGTGAATGAGTGTAGAAGCTTCATCATTCCCTTCTAGTTTCAGAAGGTGGTATCCATCGAAACCCTTTGGTTTCAAAAAACGAAATTTGATCTCTTTTTGCTCTAGGATCTCTTCGACAGTATAGCGAATCGGGCCGTGTCCACCCTTTGCCCCTTGCGAGAGATTGGGATATAAAATCATTCTCGGCCAATTTTCATGGGGCCAAACCGGATCGGTCTTTGTCGACAATAGTCTGAGTTTTTCCCAGACAGCATCTCGACTCCTTGCAAACTCCCTAACATGCACATTCGTAACGTTCATTTGTTTTCTCCTAAGATAAGTTTAATTTTGAAAAATGATGTAGGTAGGTACTTTCAATAAAAGAGTAAAGATACGACGGGAATTTTTTCCCAATAAATGGTTTTGAAATGTTTACAGGAATATCAACGATAAGTGTTTTAAATAGAAATAAACTTTCTTCTGAAAGACGATCATTCGTTAGCTGGTTCGACCACCGTATCCAAATTCTTTGCAATTGAATTTTAGCTCTTTTTTCAATACTTTTATACTTGGTAGGCCATTCGTTGTAGTTTAAGTCTTCCTTTCGAACGGATGACAGCAGATATGCAAACTCTGGTTCCTTCTCCATCCAATGTGCAACTTGCAATGCCGCTTCTTTTCCTGCATGGATAGGATCAGTTTTATCTAGCAGACTAGCTTCAAATTTGTTTTGAAAGTCCTGAATGATACTCAACCAAAGATCAGCGACCATTTCGATTTTTGATGGATAACGATGATAGAGCGATCCTATGGGGATCTTCAATTCTTTGGCTACAAGTTGCATGGAAAAATTTCCAAATCCATGTTTTTTTAAAATGATACAGAGTCCTTTTTGTAGATCTTCGGTTTGGACTATTTTAGAACGACCCATAGATTATATTAGAATATTTATTCCAATATAATTCAATTGAAAATTTATCACAATAGGAGAAAAAAAAGATTTTTTGATTAAAAAAAACTCGCAATTTAATTTTTTTCTTATTAGATAACGAACTCATTCAGGAGATGGTATGAAAAAAATAGGTATAGGATTTCTCTTTTTTGTGGCAATCGCCATGAGTTCTGGACTATCCGCAGATGAATACAATTGCGGAAGAATCAAAGACATTTGGCCTCCGGCATTGCCAAAGTCAACGGGAACCACTTGCAAAACAGGTGTCAATGCGACAAGCCCGCAAGATGCATTTATTAAATGCACAAGCGAAGCAGGTGGAAGTAACTGTTGCGTCGATAACGCTGTCCATAAAAACATCAAGGGACTGGCAATTATCAAAGGAACAGAAGTCACACATATCCAGTGCGGTAATTAAGACAAATAAACAAGTTCTTAAGAGTGCCCTGATTTGTGGGGCACTTGAGTAAAACATAATTCATTAAATCAACACAGAGAGGAATTTCGTGAATTTTCTATCAGAGTCTAAAATCGTTTCTTTCATTATGACTACCGACAAAGTCAGATCAAAGGATTTTTATGAAAAGAAGCTGGGTCTAGCTTTTGAATATGAGGATCCATTTGGGATGGCTTTTAACTTAAAAGATGCATCTTTGCGAATAACGGAAGTCAAGGAGTATACTCCATCTGAACATCCAATATTAGGCTGGATGTTATCTGATTTGCAACAATACGTTGAGAGTTTAACCTTAAAAGGTGTAACGATGTTAGTTTATGAAGGATTTGGGCAAGATAGTTTAGGTATCTGGAATTCTCCGGATGGAAAAACCAAATTAGCTTGGATCAATGACCCTGATGGCAATGTTCTTTGTTTGATGGAAAAGTCTTAATCAATTTATCCCTGTTTATCGATGATTTTTAAGATTTTTTGATTTTAAATCTTTTATTTTTTCATTTTGTCCTATGATGGATGCGAAATACAAAGTGTTTTTTACTTCCTTAAATTCAGTAAATATTGTGAATTTTTTCTGTGTATTCTGAAGCATATACTTGGGAATCACACTAATTCCTTTGCCGGCAGATAAACTTTCTAAAATTAGATTTAGATTGGGAACTACCATTTTTGGTTTGATATTCGGTCGTTTTTGAAAGTTTTCTTTCCAGAATCGACGAACGATCGCTAAGTCAGAACTATAGACATACCAATTTTGTTTCAAAAGCCATTTTTCTTTTTCATTCTCCAAATTTGAAATAGATTTGGATCGTTTCGGAAAATCAGATCGATCTAAAGATGGCGTGCCTACCAAAACGAATTGCTCTTCAATCAATGGTTCATATTCAATTCCAAGCTCGGGTATCTTTTGGCTTACGATGGCAAGATGGATGTCTTCCTTTTTTAGTTTGTCAATGAGTTCGGAAGCGATACCAAAGCTGACATGAAAAGCCAAATCAGAAATTGACGAGAGGGAAACCAGATAATTTGAATAGAATTCAATAGCACTTCCGAGTTTTATAGTGGATTCTTTTTTTAAGTGCATTCCACGGAATTCTTCCTCGATTTGATTCAATCTTTCCATCGGATCTACAATTTGTGTGTATAAAATTTTTCCGTATTCCGTTGGTACCATCCTTCTATTGGTTCTTTCAAATAGTTGTTTACCCACATAATTTTCTAAACTTTGTAACTGTTGGCTGATTCCAGGTTGGGTCATAAGAAGCATGGAAGCCGCTCGGGTTAACGTACCTTCTCGATAAATGGTGAAGAATGTGCGATAAAGTTCTAAATTAATCATCTGAATTATGTATAAAAATATTTATGGAAATATATAAACACCATTGATATATTTATATAAAACTTCGTTTGTGCAATTACTAATTATAATTCATTTTGGTTTTATTACTATTTGGTGTCGTCCATCTGCAAGCCGTTTCAAGGAGCAAATAAGCAATGAAGAAAATACTTTTCGTTATCACAAGTCATGGTGTTAAGGGTAGCACTGGTAAGCCGACAGGTTATTATTTGGGAGAGGTGAGTCATCCTTGGAAAGAATTAAAAGATGTTGGCTTCGAAATCGACTTCGTTAGTCCCAAAGGTGGAGAGTCTTCTGTAGACGGTCTGGATTTGGACGATCCTATCAACAAGGAATTCTGGGAAAATCAGCAGTATCATAAAAAGATTACAAATGCGTTTAAACCTGAGCAAATCAATTCCAAGGACTACCTTGCTATATTTTATGCAGGTGGTCATGGAACCATGTGGGATTTTCCAGATGCAGATTTAATTGGAAAAAAAGCCGCAGAGATTTATGAATCGGGTGGAGTGGTAGCGGCCGTTTGCCATGGACCAGCAGGACTTGTCAATATAAAGCTTTCTAACGGAAGTTATCTGATTAGTGGGAAAAGAGTGAATGGCTTTAGCAATGAAGAAGAGGAAGCTGTTGGTCTAACAAACGTGGTTCCCTTTTTACTTGAAGAGAAATTGAAAGAACGTGGTGGTATCTATAAAAAGTCTGGTCTTTGGAAAGAGCATGTGGAAGTGGACGGCAGACTTGTGACAGGTCAAAATCCCCAATCGGCAAAGAAAGTTGGTGCGGAAATGGTTCGGGTTCTGTTATCGAGCGGAAAGTAGAAATGTGAGACGCCGCATGGGCTTCATTCTTTCTAAAAATAAACTTGGAATTCGGTAAATACACCCGAATTCCTTCTTAAGAGACCAAAAAATGAAGCATCATTTGGTCCTGAATACAATTCTCCGCCTACAATCCAGTAGGTGGTATCGTTTATAGCATATTTTAACTTTGGTCGAATTAAAGAGTCGCCACGGTTAAAATATCGTACAATAGTTATTTCTGCGTCTAGAGTTTCATGAAACCATTTGTAAGAAATTCGAAACGATGCACCGTGTAGATGTTCGTCGAGTTGATTTGCTATAGTTTGTCCAACTCGAGCTATTGACCTTTCGTATGGATCGAAGATCAGATTCGAATCTTGTAAAAAGAAAGTGCGTTTATAAATGTATTGAATATTGAGATTTAAGTATTCAAAAAAAGTACGGTCACCACCGACTACTGTTTGCCAATTAGGATTTTTGATGAAATGATTTTTACCTGATGGATCTGCCGTATGGATATACGCAGTTTCTCCTCGAAATGAATACTTGCCTACGACTGTTGACACATCACCTCCATAAACATGCATTCTATGAAAAGATGCTGTTGTCTGATTGGTATATCCTTCCGACAACTTCGTTAAATTACTCTCGAAGTTTGGCGAAAGTTCTATTAGAGTAGCAGTATCTTGGTTTAAAATGGTACGAGGAAGTTTACGTATCCCCAGATCAGGATTTAAATCATTCCCTTGGAAGTAAGAAAGTGACCAATCCCAATTTCCGCCGGACCTTTCCCATTTAACAGCAAAATGATTTTGTAAACCACTGGGGTTCTGAATCCTCGTGCTGAAGGGGAAACCTTGATTGGGAATCGGAACTGTATTCCCTACAAAGTAAGGAATGGAGATAAACTGAAAAGAATGATCTCCTTTGTACACTTTTGCCGATAAAGAATAGGTGCCTAACCTTTGGTCGGTGTCGTCAGGTGTGAGTAATGTGAAATTTCGTGGAGATAAGTTATCAGTTGGATTGATTCCATCTGCCTTTCCCCACAAAAATAATTTCCTTCCCGCACTAAACTCCCAATCACCAAACGTTGATTGTAAATAGACTTCTCGAAGTGTGCCACGAGCCGCTGGTTTGAGTTCGGAACCTTCTTTACGTAACCAACCATCTATCACTAATTTTGAATTTTCTGAGATCTCTTGCTTAGTATTGAACCAAGCACTGGGTACTCCTATATTGGATTGGTTATCCAATGTTCTAGATGACGACCAGCCTCCAAAGCGTAATGAACCGTTTACATCTGTTATTGACATTTCGGCAAAAACACTTACGCAAGGGATAGTGTATGCTAAAAGAGTTGCTAAGAATCGAGATCCCAGAGACTTCATCAACTGACCTTAGCTTCCTTTATTCTTTTTCTAAAAAACGAACAGAGAAATATTTATCATCTATATTCGGTTCGACGGTAAAGTTTTCTGTTACTATCAATGTTTTGTGAGATGTTTGTACATTTTGTACCTCAGCTTTCATTGACCACCAACGATTATTGGCAGGTTCAACTAGTTTGTAATCGGAAAATGTAAACCTTTTGATCAAATCACCATTTTCATCATATACTTCTCCTGCGAGATTTAAAAAAGAATCCTTTTGAATTTTAAGAATTCTCTTCGAATAGCCAGTTTCTTGGATTACCTTCTCGGATTTTGCAGTCGCCTCAATGACGAAACAATTTTTACCAGCTACAATTGCATCGCCGAGTGATTTATAACTCCAATCTTCTGTTTTGAACCCGACAACGTCTGCATATGAAAAGTCAGTTCCTACAAAACTATCCTTTTTTCCTCCAGCTGCAATTTTCCTCACTTTCTTTAATGCCGGTAAGTAAAGGGATATGTCATCGTCTCCGTTGTGGTTTTCGATAAGAAGAATTCCAGTGCCTTTGGCATCGGCAGGCGAAAGGAATTTTGTGCTTCGTATGTTGTCTATACCGTTCTTCGAAAGTTTTGTATATGATATGGTCTTTCGTTTCCGCTCTTGTCCATTTTTATCAGTTAATATAAAAAGCGAATCACTTACAGAACCAGATACTTTTATGATCTGATTGCTTTTTTCGATCACTTGACTTAATTCCAGTTTCTCTTGTGAATATAAATTTCCGCAAAGAGTGGAGATAAGAACTGCCATTCCTAGAATTCTGAAATTTCTTGGTTGTTTCGTTTTACTTTTCATAATATAGCTCCTGTTATTTATGAATTTTTATTTTATTTTTGAGACGAATAGATGAACTTTGGTTTGAGATCAAAGACTAGTGTCGTTAAGACAATGAGAGCAGAGAAAGAACTTGTAACCATTGCAAGTGGAATAAATATTCCTAAGTAAATATGGGTATAAAACCCAAAAGAAAACATTAAGATAGAATAACCACCGGCGAGCGCAGTTGCTACAAATAGGATCGCTTTTCCAGCGGAACGTAACGCTTCTCGAATCGCCTTTTTTTCCTCTTTGTGTCTTGCTATTTCTTCACGAATTCGAAAGAGAAGATAAATGGAGAAATCTGCTCCGACTCCGACGACCAATGCCGATATCAAAGATGTCGTTATATTCAAAGGCACTCCAAACAAACCCATAACTCCGAAGTTTAATGCCAAAGAGAATACCAAAGGAATTACAGCTAAAAAGCCGGCTATTGGAGAACGTAAAACAATACTCGTTACCAAAATTACGACACTAATGATTTGAATGATGTTGAGAACTTTTCCTTCAACCATCACTTCATTTAATGCGGCACTTGTTGCATTGCTACCTCCGATTGAGACTTGGATGGACTTTGGAGCTTTATTTTTAACAAATTCTTCTATCTCTCTTACTAAAATCTGGGTTACGCTACTACTATCAGTCTTTAAGAAAATAGTAATATTCGCTTTACTATAATCGTAATTTACGTAGGAATCAAAATCTCCTGATTCACCGGATATAGAGTATAAAAGTAGATATTGAGATACCAAATCCTTCTTTTCAGGAATTGTATAAAATTCAATACTATCTCCATTCATCGCTTGGTTGATTTTCATGATCAGATCGACGATGGAAATTGATTTACCGACTTCTTTTTTTGATTCGACTAATGTTTGTAAATCTTGCATAAAATGAAGGACTTCAGGATCTTTGATACTGTCTTCTTCACCTTGAATCAAAAGATTCATCGTATTTGTGCCCGCAAGATGTTGATTCAAAAAAAGATCTTGAGTGATAGCAGGCCTACTTTTTGATATCGTTCCTTCAGCACGATTTTCAACATTGACGAGGCGACTTAAAATGAAGCCAACGAGCAAGATTGCAAACGCTATAATATAAAGCAACTTTCGGTTAGTATATAGAACGATATCTGTTATCTTCTTTATGATTTTATCCCAAATTCTTTCATCTGCCTCTTTATGAACTTCACTCTCCTTTGGAGGTGATAAGAGAGAACGAAGTGATGGGATCAAGGTCATTTCGATCAATAAGGAACTGAATATACCCAAAGCAGAGAAAATTCCAAAGGTGCGGATAGTAGTGATCCGAAAGAATAACAAAGATAAAAATCCTAAACAAGCAACTGTACAGGCGATGATCATCACTGGTCCAACTTTTGTAAGCGACTGAATGACAGCATGATGATTTGCTTCTTTGTCTGATAATTTTCCTTCTTTTCTTAATGAAGCATACTCTTCCTAATATCTTTTTAAAATTTGAACTGCATGACCAGCCGCAACTGCTAGAATTAATATTGGCGTTGTTGCATTGAAGACATCTAACGGAATTCCTGTTAAACTAATCATTCCTAAGCCCCAGACCACAGCGAAAACAGCTGTGATTAAAGGTAATATAAGTCCTTGGTGTGTGCGAAAAGCTTCATAATGTAAAATACCGATAATCAGAATCGCGATCGGAAAAAAGACAGCCATCCTCGAAGAATATCTTTCTAACCAAGATAAAAAATAGGGAAGTCCTCCCAAGTGAAATGATACATGTTCGGATTCGTATTTTTTGAGTAACTCTTCAATCTGAGAAACTATTGGATCAAATTGTTTTGTTTCAGCATCTATTTCTAAATTGATTGTAGTCGTTTGGTGATCAGCTGAAACTAATACACTTGCATAAATAGGATTTGATGCGACGGCTTTTCTGATTAGATCTTGATTCTCTTTTATCTTATAATCTAAATTTGAATCTATCATCGGTTTAACGGAAAGTCCCGATTCATTGCCTTTGATATTTTTTGCTTTCTTTGAACCGAGGCCGATTGAGTTGTATGCATTGATCCCTGGTATGCGGTTTATCTCTTTCGTTAGGGATAAAATAGTGTCAATGATTGGTTTCTGATAGATATCCCCATGAGTTGCAGTGATGCCAACAGCCAAAATAAAATTGGAACCAAATACTTTTTTTACCGTATTCGAAGTAACTATATACGGATGGTCTTGCGGTAGATTTTTATCCGGATCTAATTCTATCGTAAGATTCTTAATCTGGAATCCTAAAAACAAGGTAACCAAAACACAAAAGCCGAACACCCAACGATTGTGTCGGACCACCCATTCTAAATACTGTTTCATTGCTCCTCCGTACTTGATCGATGACATTAAATTGATCGGTGATCAAATATATATCACTGATTATTTCTGTCCTCCGAATTGTCAAGAAAGAGATTGATTTTTTTGAGAGGGCATTCATAAAAAATTATGGCAATTCAGGATAGAAAGCTTCGGGAAAAAGAAGAGAAACGTAGGCTGATTCTAGACACCGCTATGAAATTATTTGTCTCAGAGGGTTTTGCGAATGTATCCACTCGAAAAATTGGAGAGAAGATCGAATTTAGCCCCACTTTGATTTATTTTTACTTCAAAAGCAAAGAAGAGATTCTTTATACATTGTATTTAGAGGGATTTCAGAAGCTATTTGATCGTTTAGAAGAGACCAAACGCGTCCACAATCCCCTAAAACGTTTGGAAGAAGCGATCCGCGTTTCTATTGATTTTTCCATCGAACAACCAGAATATTTGTATCTTATGCTTTCCCTTCGACCCGACAACCAAGCGTCCGATTTTAAGTGGGACCAGAGTCTTCGAGTCAAAGAATTTTTTGGAGGTATAACCAAAGAGGCCGCCGAACAAGGATATATCGACGCCAAGGATCTTGAACTTCTAAATCTAACTTCTTGGGCCTATAATCATGGGATTTCATCTTTATATACAATGTCTCGCAACAATGATTTCCCATATGCCATAGATCGAGATGTGCTTCACCAATCTGTAAAGTTTTACATCAAGCTCCTTGCTAAAAAGAAAAAGTAAAAAAATGTAGGTATTGTACCTAAGAGATTTGTAAAAATAACTTATTTTATTTAAAAATTGGAATTGAAATTTGATCCCGTTGGGATTGAATCATTTGCTATGAAAAACATCTTCTTTCTTTTGATCACATTGAATTTGATTTTTTTAAATTCAATTCTTGCAAAGCCCAATGTGGGTGAAACTGTCGAGGTAGATAATTATGATGGAACGGGAAAAAACGAGCCATATATGGGCACGTTTAAAATTTCCAAAATTGATAACGAAGGTCATTACTTTGGAAACTGGGTTAAAGTTCCTTCCTATTATAAATTAGAAGGCAAAAAGCCAAGTACTTCCGTAAGTTGTGAATATATCATTTCCTGTAAGGCCGAGTTGGAGAACGCAGAAGCCGAATTCAAATCAAAACAGGCATCCCTCGAATCCGAATTGGATCCTGATAGCTATTTGAAAAAGTATTTAAACAATGAAATGTTTAAATTAAATAAAGATCTCTCACCTGGTGAATCCGTTGAAGTATGTTTTTGGCCTAATGAAAATCTTCCTTGCGGTCCTGAAGACTCGAGTACAAATTTCATACCAGCCAAAGTGATTCGTAAGACGAGTAATGGTTACGAAGTCAATGCACGTATCTTTGATGGATCGTTCATTGGTACGAAGCCAAATTTCAAAGACAAAAAAATGGAATTCGAAGTTTCCAATATTCGTTACATTGATCCTTCAGGTGCGGCCGGGACAGAAATCACAGAAGATATGGCGAAATACGAAGTCGTCCGACCTGGAACTTTAGTTGATGTTAAATGCAATGGAAAATGGTATAGAGCATTAGTCACAACAAAAGTAGGTTATGCGGATGTATCTGTAGTCTATGTAAATTGGGGAAATACTTCAGGATACTTACAAATCAAATCTCCACTTTATGAATTTGCACCTTTCGGCTCAAAAACCAAATCAGATACAGGTGCCTTTTCAGGTATGCCGTATCCTTATGACAATCGAGGATACTCTAAAGTTGATATGTCCCAACTAAAAAAGAATAACAAATGTCCAACGAGTATGCCTTTTGTATCTAACGGAATCTGCGTTGATCAAAATGGACAATGGAAAGGTGCGAGACCGATCCGTCCATAGATAGACTCAATCAAGGGAGAAAATCCTTCTTGTCTAACAGTAAGAAGGATTTTTCTTTACTGTAAATTTTCCATGGTAGAGAGCGAATCCGTTAGTCAGATGAAATAGCAAACAACCTACCAGTCCATGAAGAGAATTGTATTATCAAATATCGAAAAGATTCACCTTGCCCAACAATTTTTAGAAAAAAATCTCGACCAAAACGTAAATCTTCAAAAAATCGCAGAGGCTTCTTTTCTTTCGCCTTATCACTTTCATCGAATGTTTCATTCGGTCGTTGGTATGACACCAAGAGTCTACTTCGAAAAGTTAAAACTTGAGAGAAGTGCATTTCTTCTGACCATCACAGATCATAGTATCGCCGATATTGCATGGGAACTTTCTTTTGATAATCCTGAAAGTTATGCGAGGTCATTCAAAAAAATGTTTCAAATGACTCCTACTCAGTTTAGGAAACAAAATACAAGAATCCAATCGGATCGCATTGGAAACTTTGAAAAGCCATTCAGTCAAAATGTTTCTTCTAAAAATATTTCAAAAAAAATCAAACCTCTAGCTATTTCAAATAAAAATGCAATGTATTACAGGTATGTGGGGCCATGGGAAAAATCACATAAACTTTGGCGAAAACTGATGGATTCTTGTCTTCAGATTGGAATCTTCAATGAGAATACAGAATTATTTGGGATTTGGTATGATGATCCTTTATTAGTTGGTAAAGAAAAGCAGAGGTATGATTTGGGAATCCTTCTTCCCGATAACAAATTTGATAAAAATTTTATGGAACAAAAGTTTGGTTTTCAATTTACCAAATTGCAAGGAAATTATATGTCTTATGGATACTCTGGTGATTTCAAGAACCTGGAAAATTCATATTTGGAATTGTATAATTGGCTGGCGAAGAATCCGAAACTTAGAATTGCAAACAAACCAACCATTGAAATTTATAAAAAATATCCGCCGTTTTTCTCCCCGCAAGATTGCGCGATGGAGATTTGTGTTCCGATTCTTCCCGAAAGCTAAATAAAAGCAAGATTTGTCAGTTGGAATTTTTCCTTTCGTGTTAGAGTTAGGTCATCAAATAGGAGATAAATATGAAGATTATCATCGTAGGAATTGTAACTCTCTTCGGAGTGATTGGACTTGTTGGAATTCTTGGATTTTTAGTACCGGAAAAGAAAACTGCAAGTGCCGAATTTATATACAATCAGAGCAGTGCAGTTGTTTGGTCAAAAATGCGAGACATCTCTGGACAAAGTTCATGGAGAAACCAGATCGACTCGATTGAAATTCTTGATTCAGCAATTGGTAAAGAAGATTGGATTGAGAATTTAAAATCGGGTGCGAGTGTCAAACTAAGAACCACCACTTACAAGGAAGGGCAACTTTGGGGTATCGAGACTTATGATAGTCCGATGGTAGTAAAATGGGTTGGGGAAGTGGACTCCAAAGATAAGCAGAAGACATTAGTAAAATTCCAATATGAAAGTTCTATTGCAAATCCATACTTTCGAATACTAGCGCTAAGTTTTTTAAATTTGGAAAGCATGATACAATTGTATGCATCTGAACTTAAATCTGAATTGGATAAAAACATTTAAAGGAGTAGTAAATGGCAACCAAAAAACAGACATGGAATCAAAAGCTTGAGAAAGAAGCCTCACCCAAAGTGAAGCATATTGAAAAACGGTTTGTCGATATACCTGATAACAGTGATATGTTGGTTGCCACTCCTAAGATTTTTGAAGACTATCTTAAAAAGATAAAACCTGGTAACGAAGTAACAATAAAAAAGATAAGGCAAGATTTGGCTAAAAAATTCAAAGCAGATCATACCTGCCCAGTTACCACAGGTTTATTTCTCCGAATCGTTGCAGAGGCAAACTACGAAAAGTTCCAAAACGGAACACCGTTAGACGATATTGCACCATTTTGGCGTGCAATCGACTTAAAATCTAGCATTGCAAAAAAGTTATCATTTCCTTTAGAGTTTATAAAGGAGCGGCGAGAAAAAGAAGGATTAAGTGTTTGATGTTAAACAAAAACAAGATAAGGCAGGATTTAAATTCTTTACATACACTTGTATGTTCATTATTGCAGATTGAACACCAGTGGATACCGATGGATATCCTCAGCTACCTTGCATATGGATCGAATTTAATTCCTGTTGATCGATTTGATTATTTTAAAACTCAGCAATGGCAATTTTTTGAACAGTACAGCCATGAGCCTTACATTGCAGTAGCTCGGTTTATTAAAAAATACCTAGGTTTACCGCAGGACAAAATTGATGAATACAAATCAAAACAAGTTGGTGGACACAAGGCATTGAGAGTGATGGAATCACAACTTTCGACATCTCTGTATTTGGTGAGTGATTTTCTGACAGTGGCAGACATTTCTCTTTTTGCTTACACCCATGTAGCTGAAGAAGGTGGCTTTCATTTAAATGAATATCCGCATGTAACGAAATGGATTGAAAGAATCAAATCAACGAAGGGATTCAAGGCGATGGAATAAAGTTAAAAAAGAAGAGTCTCTACACATTTTGTTTGATCTGCACGTGTAAATTACCCGTCCAGATCAAATTTGTTATTTAGATTTTGAAACTTGATGTGCCCTAGCAATATACCAATGGTGTAAATTCATCTTCGATGTATCGTCTATAAATTCAGAATAATGGTAATATTGGTTGTCTACCGCATAGATTGTGAGAGGTGAAAACTTAAGAGGGTTTTCCCAAAGCGGCAACTGAAATTCGTTGGGCATAGTCGTGCTTCCACCATATGTATTATGAGTGTATGATGTTATACGATCAAATTTGACTGATTTGTATTTAGTGAAATCAAAATCCTTTGCACCTTTTGCAATAATCTTTGCCTTTAATTTGATGGCTTCCGGATTTTTTATGTTTTTATCGTTATTCAAACTCGATATAAATAAATTTTTACCTTCATCGGTGTATACATTTAGATTTGCGCCGGCATCCACTAAAAAATTTGCGATTTCAAATCGTTCCGAAATGATATGTTCGCGTAGAGGCGGTGTGTAAGTTGCCGTTGTCATGATCATTTCTCTGTAAGATCCCAAATTCAAATTGGCACCTTTCGTCACGAGCAATTTTGCTATTTCTAAAGTTTTCGCTTCAGCTAGAGCATTTCTAGTTCCCATTTTGTAACGTCCATATCCATTACCATAGTCGCATTCTTGGGAACGTAAATTCGGATTGGCACCTTTCTCCAGGAGAAGTTGAGTTAGCTCTAAGTCTCCTCGATTTGAAGCAACGATTAGAGGGTTATCACATTCGTTCGCATTTGGATCCTCGCCTGAAGCTAGACGAGCTTTCACTTCTGAAATGTTCTTTTCCTTTATGAGTTTTGTCATCGGAGTTTTACATCCAAATGCAAACATTATCAATGTTAATATGATAAAATTTGTTTTCATTATATATCCTTATTATTCAAAAATATGAATAAACATATTCGAGGACAAGGCTTTTTTGAGCTAACTTGTCAGTGAACTAGATGTTAAAATGCAAATGATGATTTTTTGTGAAGATAAATCCTCTTTAGATAATTCTAAAATATGAATTAATTGCTTTTTTAGCGAATTTAAAAAAAGGATAAAATAGCTATCGGTTTAAACTTGTTTTATATGATCAAAGTAATATTTTTTTAGAATCTTAATTTCAATAAGCAGTGCCATCTTTATGAGTGAACTTCCATTGTCCGTTCTCCAGAGATGCTTTGAGATCATCGTCTGGGTAACTTGCTTCATCATTTGGTGTTCGGTCTCCGATTTCCAGATATACCACATCCTCAAGGGAATCATTTACTAAATGGTGTCCGTTTCCAGTGCCAGCCTTAAATCCTGCGCACATACCTGGCTGCAATATGGTTCGTCCTTCATCTGTGACTAGAGTTGGCGAACCTGACAATATATAAATGAATTCATCCTGTTTGCTGTGAGAATGGCGTAAAGCGGAAATAGCTTTTGGTAAAAGACGCGTTAGGTTGACGCCGAAATTTTTCAACTCAAATAAATCTCCCAATGTTATTTTTACTCGTCCTTGCATAAGGGAGGCAAAGGGTTCCGGGTAAACGGAAGGTTTACTGCGCGGAGGCATCTGATCTGCAATCACTGCGATGGGTTTGGATTTATTTTCCATATGAGGATTCCTATTTTGGGATTTGAATGGTCAAACTTCTACCATATCAGCTCGTCGGGCAAGCATTTTAGAGAGTGATTTGACTCTTTCATCTAACCCGTCAAAATTGAAATCATCAATACGGTATTCGATTGACTTAAGAAATGAGAATAGATCCGACTCATGTCTAGTTGTTCTTGCTCGAAGAACTTGAAAATAAGTAAATTCAATCCAAGCGACCGCATGAATTTTTGTCTTATCTGAGTTATAGACAATGGCTTCGGGTATCAGTTTTCTTTCATCTACGTAAACTAAACGAGTTTGGATCGTTGCAACTTCGTTGAACTTGATAGGCGAGGCATAGTTGATACGTGTCCGGCTAACAACCCAATTATTTCCAGTGGTTTTTGCATGATCAAACAAATCGAACTGGTAGAAATCTCGAAGATGGTTAGTCCTTGCTGTCATGATATAACTTAAATACTGCATGTTGTTCAAGTGTCCAAAAGGATCACAATGTTCAAATTGGATTCTTACTTTCGATTCTGGTTCTTTGGTTATCATTTTTTCCTCAAAAGAGACCAATCGGTCTCTTTTATATTAAATTTTTTTACAATAGAAAACTATCAACTACGCTTGTTAAGTGATTTAAGACCACACGAGAGGACGACATTTTAGGATAGACTCCTGCCAATACAATTGAGCCCTCGATAGAACAAATTGCAAGTGCGGCAAAATCTTTTACATTGATATCTTCTCTAAATATACCCTTTTTTATCCCATTTTGAATCTCAGATACAAAAAGCCGTTCCCATCGTTTGAAACTGAGAAGGACTAAAGGATGGGTCCCCGAGTCATCAAAATCAGAATCAACTGCTAAATTCATAATAAAACATCCACCTGGAACGACAGGATTTTCCGCGATTTGGATGAAGGACTCGATGATTCTTATGATACGATCTCTAGGATGGGCCACCCCGTCAGTAACCTTTGCTAAACGTTCTTCAATGAGCGAGATGTAATACCTTATTGTACCATCTAGGATCTCTTCTTTGCTGGAAAAGTGTCTGTATATGCCACCTTTTTCCAATTGAGTGGCCGCCATGAGATCGGAAAGTGAGGTGCCTTTAATGCCGTAACGATTGAAAAGAGCAAGGCCTTTGCTGATGATGCGCTGTTTTGTAAGATTTCCTTTCATGACATTTGCGACCGATAGGTCTCAAATGAAACTAAGCAGGAAAAAATGCAAGTTTAATTCTGAAAAAAATTTCAAATCTTGTTTCAATCCATCCATTAAACTTTTTAAAATTTATTTAGGATTTCTAGATAATCTTGTCCACGAGCTTCTGCGAACATATCTAAGCATAACATAAACGCTGATTGTAAAACAAGTCCTGCACCAATGCCTACAGCCCAATCAGAATTTTTAATCAAAAGAATCAGTCCAACACCTATAAAGATTAGAGAAATTTCGATCCATTTATAAATCGCGAAATTTTTCATTACTACTTCCATTCGCTTTGATTCTTCCGCTTTGAACTGATTGGGTGCTTCGATTAATTGTTTTGCAAGCGTTGAAAGTTGGTTATCCGTTCTAAAATAAACTGAACCTCCTACAATCAATTGGATCAACGCAATCGTAACCAGAGGAAATGCCATGCTCTTTAAACGATGACTTTGAATAATGAGCCAAGCCGCAACGGCAATGCTTAAAATACCTACAGAAATAAACAATAGACTTTCCTGTTTTTCTCCAGTGAAATAGAGGGACATTTTTTCTATCATGAGATTCTCCAAATATGAATGATTGTTCATGGAAAGGCTAAAAAAAGACATTATCTTTTTGTGGCGGGTCTTCAGAAATTAAAACGAATTTGGCTGTAGCTCTTATCCTTTGGGAAATACAACTCTACCCGATATCGATAAAATCTCTTAATTTTTGGAATGCAAGGGACCGATCACCCGTGTAAATCAAGTTGTCATGAGTCAATTTAGCGAAAAGCCTAAATTCATTTTAACTTTCCACACAAAAGGACAAAGATCATTGCAAAGAATGAATCTACTCTCAGGGTGTTATATGGTTATTTTGATTAAATGGTCAAATTTAATTGACGTATAACTTCATTTGATAGAAATGTAGGCAAGTTTAGAACAACAAGGATAAGAATGTATGAAAAAATTTGTAGCGAGTTTGATGTTAGTTTTTATGGTGATATTGAGTGTCAATTGTGGAGGTTCAACTGAAGAAGAGAAGTTGAAAAAGGAAGAAGATAACCTTAATTTGATCCTACTTTTGCTTCTACTCGCTCCTCGAGCTCCAATCAGTGCTGGTGGAACGTGCTTTTTTGCAGGTACTTCCGGTGGATGCAGTGCATCGATTCCTTACACTTGTACTAATTCAAGTTCTTGTAGCTCTTCCAGTACATGCTCAAACTTAACGGCATGTGGCCGAGGTTCCGATCTTTCAGGGTCTACGCCGTCTATCACAAAAGCTAACGATACAGAATCTCTTGCCGATATGTTGATTGCTGATAAAAACCTTTCACTTTCCAGCTCAATACCGAAAAAATAGAATTTGAGAGCATAACAATGACCAATCTTCGATTGGTCATTTCAAAATAGTTTGAATTTCTTCCATCTATTTACATTGTTACAAATTCAGCCTGTCGTTCCAGTCAAGGAATCCTCCCAATCGATGAGTTTTCCGCTTTTACCATTCCTACTTTACCCTAAAACGAGACCTTTATCTTCAGGACTTCAACGCAAAATTCCATGTTCCGCATGAAGAATGGTGCTTCCAAGAACGGAAAACCGACATAAAGTGCCAGTTTGTGTTAAAAATAGGTAAAAGTTGGTTTTTTTAGTTCCAGATACTTGGGGTTTCGAGTATGCTATCCAGAAAAAAGGATGGTGAGCATGTTACGAAAGCTCCTAACATTATTCGTATTTATTGCCTGCATCGGTTTTTTATCTGGCAGTCTTTTTGCCGAAGAAACCGTACCAACAGGGCAACCAACAGTACAAGAAGAAACAGGTCACTCTTCACATGATGCGCAAGCACATGCAGAATTGCCTTATTGGACAGTGATACCCTTCATCGCGATTTTACTTGCGATTGCGATTTTACCTATTGCTTCTCATAAAACAGAGCATTGGTGGGAAAATAACAACAATAAGCTGATCGTTGCTGTAGGTCTTGGATCAATTTCATTCATTGCCTTACTTGTTTACGGTTATGGTCATAATATTTTCCACACTGTGGTATTTGATTACGTGCCGTTCATCATTCTTTTGGGTTCCTTGTTTTATATCTCGGGCGGGATTGTGATCAAAGGTGACATCCAGGCTACTCCTTTGAACAATTCGATCTATCTGTTTATAGGAGCTTCTCTTGCCTCGTTTATCGGAACGACAGGAGCATCTATGTTGCTCATTCGACCGCTCCTTAAAACAAACAGTGAAAGAAAACACGTGGTGCACACTGTTGTGTTTTTTATCTTCCTTGTTTCTAATATTGGTGGTTCACTCACTCCACTCGGAGATCCGCCTTTATTCTTAGGTTATTTAAAAGGTGTACCTTTCACTTGGACATTTGGACTTTTGCCTGAGATGATCTTTGCATCGGTAATCCTACTCGTCATTTACTTCATCTGGGATACCATGGCATATAAAAAAGAGTCCAAGGCAGATATCAAAAAAGATATCAAGACGGCAACTCCATTCTCCATCGGTGGTCAAGTTAACTTTGTATGGTTATTAGGTGTTGTTCTTGCTGTAGCTTTTTTAAACAGCAATTATATTCCAGCAATCAAATCAAATCCTTTTCTTGGATTTATTCGAGAGGCGGTTTTGATTGGGCTCATTGTTGCGGCTAAATTTACCTCAAATGAAGAATTCCGAAAATTCAATAACTTCACCTTACATCCGATACAAGAAGTTGCGTACTTGTTTATAGGTATCTTTATCACTATGATTCCGGCACTTGTGTTGTTAGAAACACACGGAAAAGAGCTTGGTATCACTGAAAGATGGCACTTCTTTTGGGCAACGGGTATCTTCTCGTCTGTTCTAGACAACGCTCCAACATACCTTACATTCGGTGCCTTGGCTGGTGGATTTACAGGTGTGAAAGATCAGTTCTATTACTTTGCAACTCATCCTGAGTCAGCGGTAGAACTGGCAAAGATCACTACTTCATTTTCACAAGCTCAATTGGATCAGCTGTTAAAAGCGATTTCAGTTGGCGCTGTGTTTATGGGAGCCAATACATACATTGGTAATGCTCCAAATTTTATGGTAAAATCTGTTGCTGAAGAAAACAAAGTGAAGATGCCATCGTTTGGTGGTTATCTGGCTTATTCTATGGGAATACTTGTTCCTGTGTTTATTCTGATCACTTTTGTGTTTTTTGTTTAAGAGCAATATAGCCTTTCGGTGATCCGAAGGTAATGAGAGGTACGGGTGGATCACCCGTACCTTTTTTTTTATGTTTTGTCTTTTAGCTTTTCTAGTTGATTTAAGCCCAAACCCAATGCAACACCAACAATCAATGCGAGACCAGGTAAGGTTGCCTCATCTGCGGTAGATGGGAGGATATTCTTCGCTGTGGCAATCTGAATGTCACGTTTCACTTCGCCAGATCTGCCTTTAACTTCTTGTCCATTTGCATAATCCTTAAAAGGCCAGAGAATAAAAAAAGATCCAAGTATCAAACCTAACAAAAACGTCATGGTATGTGATTTGTGTTTTTTAAAGAGCCATTTTACGAAATGAGTAAATACAATGAGTCCGATCAGACAACCAAGACCAAATGCTGAAAGAAAAATAATAGAATCTAATGCGAGTATATTGGAAAGTTTGCCGATCACAATCTGGTATTCACCAAGGACGAGCATTATGTATGAACCAGAAATACCGGGAAGGATCATGGCTGAAATGGCAATGGCACCTGTAACGAAAGCAACGAGTGGATTTTCTGAACCAACCGAATCTCCCATAAAAAAACTAGGTACAACGGTTAAAAGGATTCCTGGAATTAAAAACAACAATACAAAAAAAGTATGTTTTTCAATCAATTTAAGTGGAACTGTAAGAGAAGGAATGATCAAACCTATAAACAGAGCTAAGGTGGGAGCCGGGTGATTTTGTAGTAAAAACTGAATGAGTTTTGCTCCCGAAATTACCGATAAAAGGAGTCCAAACCCTAAAAAAATTAAAAACCACAAATCAATGCGCTTCATTTCTTTTTGAAAATGTTCACGTTTTTCTGGATTTGTAAAACCGGTTAAGAACTGCAAGGTGACGGTGATAGTCACACCGTTAATCGCAGTAATGGCACCTATGAGTCGATCATAAAGTCCAAGTATAAGTGCAAACGTCCCACCGGAGACGCCGGGAATTAAATTGGCGATACCGATCAGAAAGCCGTTCAGTATACAGAATAAAATTTCTTTTTTTGTCAATGGCATAGGGGAAAGATTTGGTTTTATAAGTCTTTAGGCAAGGTTTTTTCTTTTTTGGAAAAGGATCGTTCGGATGACAGTATACAAAAATATATAAGCAAAAACCGAAGATACTAAAGTTTCTTCATAGGTTATCTTAACGCTAGGGAAGAAAAAAGAAGGGAATGCCAAAAACAATAAGGCAGGTGCATTGGAAAGAATCACAACCAAACATGTACCCGGTTTTCCGAGTTTGGTTTCGGTTAGCAATTGATAAAGGTGTTGCCTATGTGCCGAGAGGATGTGTTGCTTCTGAAATGCACGTATTATGATTGTTAGTATGCCATCGATCCAGAAGACTGGGAATAGAAAAAAAAGTCGAGTGAGTTCAAAGGATGAGGAATTGGAACTCGAATAAACCAGTGGTAAACAAATAAATAAAAAACCCATCGCAAGTGATCCGCTATCTCCCATAAACAGCTTTGCCTTGGGAAAATTGAAAAAAGCAAATCCAGATAGAGAAACAAGAAGCAGTAGAATCACAAGAAACCCTTCTTTTCCTGGTAAAAATTCCAAAGAGAATATAGGAATCCAAAATAGAACACTGATTTGAAAGGTCCCAATCAAATAGAGATCCAAACCATCCATAAAATTGACCAAATTCACAACAAACACAAGAAGGAATCCTACAATGAATGTCGAAATCCAAAGATTCGATATCGGAAAACCGAAGAGAACGATGGATGGAGAAAAGAAGTAGGTCCAAACAAAGGAAAAACAAAATTCTAAAAAAAGGCGAACGTTAGGTGAAAGGTGGTATATATCATCGATAAAACCGAGGATTCCAAAAAAAAGACAACCATACAAGATAGAAAGGATCCTCGATTCGGATGGGAGCGTCCAAAAAATCAAAAGAGCTAAAAATAAGGGAACAAAGACCATCCCGCCTGATTTTTTTGTGATTTCGGAGTGTAGGCTACGATTATTGGGAACGTCTTGGATTCCTCTTTTGGAAAACACATAGATCGCGTGAAAAATTAGGCTAAGGGCCACAGAAATAACACAAAATTTGACTAAGCCCAGATCCATTTGCACTAACTTTTGCGAATAGGTCAATTTTGGCAGTTTTTTATTGCAAAATACAGTCCCCATTCCAGTTTTAAAATTATGTTCCAAGGTGTTTATACCGCCCTCATCACTCCCTTTCAGAAAGGCAAAATCGATTACGATCGTTACTTCAAAATTCTAGAAAACCAAATCCAATCCGGCGTGGCAGGTGTTGTCCCTTGTGGCACGACCGGCGAATCACCGACCTTAAGCTATGAAGAGCACAAAGAGCTCATCCAAAAAACGGTAGAAGTTGTTCGAGGACGCATCCAAGTCATCGCAGGCACAGGCTCAAATTCCACTGCAGAAGCCATTGAGCTCACGGAGAGTGCCTGTGAGGATGGAGTAGATGGAATCCTATCTGTAAATCCTTACTATAATAAACCGACACAGGAAGGTTTGATCCAACATTTCACTGAAGTCGCGAAACATTCTTCCAAACCTGTCATGCTTTACAATGTGCCAGGGAGAACGGCCGTCAATTTGACACCAGATACGATCCTTAGGCTTTCACAAATCCCAAATATCACTTCGATCAAAGAAGCCACTGGGGATTTGGGTCAAATGGCAAAGATCATATCGATTACCGATCCCAACTTTGCTTTGTTATCTGGTGATGATAATCTCACTCTACCGGTGCTTGCAATCGGTGGAACAGGTGTGGTTTCTGTTGTATCGAATTTATTTCCTCGAGCATGTGTTGATATGGTATCTCTTTTCCAGAGAGGAGAGATTGCTGAGAGTAGAAAGATCTACTTCAAACTTTTACCAGTCTTCATCAATGCCTTTATCGAAACCAACCCGATTCCGATCAAAGCGGCAATGAGTTGGTTTGGTTATTGCGAAAATGAACTTCGACTTCCTATGACTTCACTTTCCCAAGGCACAGCACAGGATCAATTCAAACGAATTGTCTTCCAATTGAAAGAGGACGGCATTGTCTAAATTTAAAATTGGTTTGATAGGTGCGAATGGTCGTATGGGAAAAGCGATCATCCAAGTCCTATCGCATTCCTCTCGTTCTGCGCTAAGTGCGGCCATCGTCAAGTCTGGATCTGTTTATACTGGCTTTGACTCAGGTATACATTCTGGGATCAAGGAAACTGGTATTTTATTTTCGCCAGACTTGTTAGGTGCATGCAACGATTCGGATGTTCTCATTGATTTTAGTTCCCATGCGAGTTTTTCAGAAAATCTATCCGTCGCGGTTGCGAAAAAGAAACCAATTGTTATTGGAACAACGGGACTTAAGGAATCAGAAAAAGCATTGATTCAAAATGCCTCCACCGAAATCCCAATCGTCTTTTCACCAAATATGTCAATCGGTGTAAACTTATTGTTTAAATTGACAGAGATTGCCGCCAAAGTACTGCAAGACTCTTTCGATGTCGAAGTTTTGGATATCCACCACCGCCACAAAAAAGACTCACCTTCGGGCACCGCACAACACCTCAAAGAAGTGCTCCTACAATCATTGGCTCGCAAAGAAGACAACGTGATTTATGGCAGACACGGTATGTATCCTGAGAGAGACCTTAAAGAAATTGCGATCCATACAATGAGGGCTGGTGAAGTGATCGGTGAACATACTGTTATGTTCTTTAGCCCCGAAGAAAGGATCGAAATCGCACACAAGGCCCAAGATAGAAAGACATTTGCAGTTGGTGCTGTCAAAGCCGCCGAATTTTTGCAAGGAAAATCAAAAGGTCTATACAACATGTTTGATGTTCTAGGTATTTGATTTGGATTTTTTACGCGGATTGTATATCATACCTTGGAGTAAAAATTATATCTCCATCGTTTTAGATGTTCTGATCGTCTCATTTATTATCTACAAGACATACACGACGTTGCGTCGGACTCGCGGATTGCAACTCTTGTTAGGTGTTGGTATCATCTGGATATCTGGAAGTATCGCCGAATACTTAAACTTTGAGCTTCTCGAATGGATTTTGACAAATATTCGTCCTGCCCTTGTCTTCGCTATTATCGTTCTTCTCCAGCCAGAGCTTCGTCGCCTCACTGGTGATTTTGCAAGGATTCGCCTCCTTAGATTGTTTTTTTTAAAGCCAGTCTTTGATTTAGATCCAATCGTTGACGCTGTTAGGTCAATGTCTTCAAAAAAGATCGGATCCTTGATTGTACTCGTGAAAGATATCAGCCTAAAAGATATTTCAGAAAACGCTGTGCCGATTGATTCCGTAGTCTCATCGGAGATTCTCGAAACCATCTTTTTCAAAAATTCACCACTCCATGATGGCGCCGTTATCATTGAACAAAATCGTATCATCTCTGCAGCCTCTTATCTACCGATGAGTAGCAATTTAGAAATTTCTACGATGGGAGCAAGACACAGGTCAGCCTTAGGTCTTAGTGAGGAGTCGGATGCCATTGTAATTGTCACTTCCGAGGAAACAGGAGAGATTACGGTTTGTTTTGCAGGAGAAATGTTGCATCCCGTAAAACCCTTGGAGTTAAGAGCACTCATCAACAATCTGATGACCGGCACTAAAAGAAACATGAAAGAAAACGAAAGAAACCGCATTCGAAAGAGCGTGACGAATGGCTAAACGGATTTTTGAAAAAATCTTTCGGAATTGGAAAGCAAAGCTCGCGTCATTATTGATTGCTTCCTTCTTTTATATCAATTTACAAAATTCAAAAATTTTGATAAAGACGATCAACGTTCCGATCGAATATCCAAAGTTAAGTGGCAATCTTTCGTATGCAAAAAATCCTGAAAAAACGGTTCCCGTCCGTGTAGAGGGGCTCAAAGACGTGGTCAATTATTACTCTCAGTTTATGAAGGCAATTATTGATGCGGAAGATGTACAATATGGTGTTACCGAAGTTCCAATCAAAAAAATCGCAGGTGTTCCGAGTGGAGTAAAGGTCACAAAACTAAAGAAAACGGTCCCTATAGAAATCGAATCACGTGGGTTAAAAGTAGTTCCACTGGAAGTCACATTTGAAGGTGCGCCACCACCAAATTTTGAAAAACTTACACAAATATTGAGCCCAGCACGAGTGACAATCTCAGGAAAGCCTCAAGATCTTGAAAAGATTTCTAAAATCACCTTACCAGAAATAAGTCTGAATGAAAGAAGAGATCCTTTTGCGAAAACGGTTCGTATTCCAGATCTAGCTAAAGGTGTCAATGTGTTAGGTTCGAGGGATGTTACAGTCAATGTAAATATCATTCCTCTTTCTTACAAGACGGGAGAACAGACTGCCGCGGGCATTCCAATTGTCTGCACTGGGCTTGATCCAAGATTAGAAGCAGAATTTTCCGAGGAACAAATCGCAATACGATACTTTTCTACGAAACCGATTCGTTCAGCACAAATCTTAACGGGTCTTGTCGCTCAAGTCCCATGCAATTATATTTATGATCCCATCAAACATAAAATTATACCAGAGCTTCAACCCCAGATAGCAAAAGTTAGAGTTGTAAAGAATAAAGATTTGAAAGGTATCGAAATATTACAAATCAATCCAGAAAAGATTGAAATTAGATACCGAATCAAAGAAAACACATATATGCCTGGTCAGGATGGAAACGATCCTGGAGAAGAGGGGACCAGATTGGACGATCCCATCATCTGGAAGTCAGGCGACAAGAGTTAGGTCGGTTTCAAAAAATTATAAATTTCTTGGAAACATTCAGTGGGATTTTCCCATTGAGGGTAGTGGCCGATCTCTTTCCATCGAACGATTTTGATATTTTTGATAGGCATTTTTTCTATAGCATCCGCTAGGTGACTACCGCTGACTGGGTCACTTCCCCCATTGATCATTAGAATCGGAACTTCAGTTTTTGTTAGAATACTAACATATCGAGTTTCGTTCTGTTTTCGATCTTTGATATAATGGAGTAGCTTGTTCGAAATTCTAATGTTTCCAGGGTAGGTGATTAGCTTCCATAAAGTGGCAATTTCTTTGTCATCTGGTTTTGTGTTGGGTCCAAAAACCTCACTGAACGCTTTTTTGAATTTGTTTTGATTAAAAAGTTTTGAAAGTATACCACCAATGATAGGTAAACTGAGTAATTTTTGTGTGAAGGTAGGTCTGTGTAAGGCTGGCAAAAGTCCACCATTTAGAAAAACGATCCCATCAATTTCGTACTTCCGATCTTTGGTTTCAAAGTTTCTGGCGAGTAGTTCTTGTCCGACACTCACCGCATAATCGTGACAGACTAGTTTGACGCGTTTTAATGCATTTTTTTCGATAAAAGATTCAACGATATCTGCTTGTTCGCTTAGGCTATAATTATGCTTTTTGGGTTTGGAAGAATAACCAAAACCAAGAAAGTCGATGGCATAGGTATTGAAATAACGAGTTAATCCTGCAAAAATTTTGGAGTAATCCCATGATGATGTAGGAAAACCATGTAACAAGAGTAAATTGTTGCCACGTCCTTCATTGATATAAAAAATCTGATATTTATTATAATTAAAATACTTCCCACTTGCAAGCCATTCTGTCGCATTCCGCTTTGGTATGATTATGTCATTCATACAAGTATCTGAATTCTTTAATGAACTCCTCGTCAACTAAATTCCAATCTAAAATCAATGGATACATGTTATGTAGGGGATTCGTACTTGACATCGTTGTCTTTTGTAAGCTGTATTATGTAGATGCCTTCTTATCCACTGCAGTTTTTTTTCGTTCCTGAAGGTCCTGTTTCGGATTGGGAGTACTTTTGGTACCAGTTTCCATATGGCGCACCAGGACTTGTTACATTTCTGGTTGGAGTATTTTTAAGTTACTTTGCCTTTCGTAAATTCAAACAATCGAACGATTACGACAAGTTGTTTCACCTCAACTTAACTATTTCTTTTATTAGTTTTGGAATTGTTGGATTGATTCTCAGTTCTCGTGCCTGGATTCAGGACATAGAGTTTTTAGTACTCGTAAATGATATCCTTTATTTTGGTGCGGCACCACTTGCTCCCACTGCATTTTATATGGCATACCATATGACTGGCAGAAAGAGTAAATTATTGCTCTATTGGTCCTACTTGCTCTGGGTCGCCTCACTCGTATTATATTTTGGAATCATTATTGGTAAAGGATTTGAAACGAATGTCTTTAATTACCCCTTTGGAAAATATCCGAAAGGTAGTTCGTTTATAAAACCATGGGGTATACTTGCTCCTTTGGGATATTTTTTGCTGATTGTACCTGCTTTTATCAAACATTATTCGTATATTCGACAAAATTATCACCTAACTTTGTTTCATGGAGTTAATTTGCTTTTTTTGCTCGTGACGTCTAATGCTCCAAGTATATTAGGGATTAAATTTTATCCGGGAGGATTTTTCCTTTTTATTCCTATGTTACTTGTTGCATATGGGGTCTTTCGATCGGATTTTTTTGATGTAAACGAACTACTCTTTCAAAAGAATGGAATGTTTTATTTTTTGTTTGCTCTTCTTTCCTTTGTTCTCATTTTTATTTCTTTCGGAGTCTCCTTTGGACTTTCACCCAATTCTTATAGTGCCTCCAAATGGTATCCTTGGGGGATTCCGCCGGTCATAAGTGTTTTTACAGCCGTTTTTTTGAGTATCATTGTTGCAGGAGCAAGTCCCTCATCGCGTTTGAATCAGTTATGCGCTTTTGCACTCATTCTTACAGGTTTTTATGTAATGCAATCGGTTCCGATGAAGTTGAACGTTTCTTATGTTGTTCAACTTCGAGTTTCACAAATTACGTTTTTGGCATTCGCGTTCATTCCAAGTATCATGGTTCGTCTTGTCTTCGAAGCGGTATTACAAAAGGATCCTGTTTGGCTAAAATACCTCGATCTTCTTTGTGTTGCGGCCGCTCTCTTTGCTCCGTCCCCCTTTCTCTTTGTCGGTTATTTTGAATATCCATGGTCGAGAGTGCACCATGGTGGCCCTGCAGAAGCGCTTATGGGATTCAATGGTATCCTTGGTTTTATTTTAATTGTCGTTACTTTTTTTCGGCACAAAAATTACATAACCACTGCTTCAAAATGGATTGTTGGTTCCTTTATGCTGTCGGCTGTGTTATTCCTTTTAGCTTTGCTTCCTTCACATGGGATTCCGATGTATCCAATCAGTGACTTTCAGTTCATACCAGCATTTATCCTTGGTTATTCGGTATTGAAACTGGGGGCTCTTTCCTTTGAAGGAAGAACCATCCAGCTCAGCCAAAAGTTAGCAAACCTGGGACTCATAACGATGGGTATTGCGGGCATATTGTATTTTCCCTTAATTCGCGACCATTATGGCATCGGCGAGTCTGCTTTCCATTTGATGATGATCGTATTACCGCTCATCCTTTTCAATTACCTAGTGATCTACATTATGTCAAGGCCTCTCGCCGAAGAACTTGACATAAGTTATTTTTTACTCGATTTAGAAAAACAGAAAGCAGATGAGGAACGTGAAAAAGCTCTAATTGCTCAAGACAAAGCAGAAGAGGCAATGGAAGAATCTGAGAAATTGCTTCTTAACATTCTACCTTACAAGGTTGCCCAAGAACTCAAATCTAAGGGAACTGTAACACCTGCTCGTTATGAAAGTGTGAGTGTACTTTTTACAGACTTCAAAGGTTTTACCAAAGTTGCCGAAGGTATGGATGAGCAAGAATTGCTTAAAGAATTAGATGCAAGTTTCACTCAATTTGATGAGATCATTTTACGCAATAATCTAGAAAAACTAAAAACGATCGGTGATTCTTATATGTGTGCTGGTGGTTTACCAGATCCTAACCGAACGAGTGCTATCGACGCATGCCTTGCAGCTCTTGAAATCCAAAGTTTCATGAATCAATTGAAAGAGATAAAAAAATCTTTAGGTCTTCCGTTTTGGGAATTGAGGTTGGGCATTCATACTGGACCAGTCGTAGCTGGAGTCGTTGGAAGGTTTAAATTTGCTTACGACATTTGGGGTGATACTGTCAATACAGCATCTCGAATGGAATCGAGTGGAGAAACTGGCAAAATCAATATATCATTTGCCACTCATGAAGCGGTAAAATTTTTCTTTGAGACTGAATACCGCGGCAAGATTCAAGGCAAAAATAAAGGTGAATTAGACATGTACTTTTTGCATCGACTCAAACCAAGGTATGCCGCCGACAAAGAAGGAAAAGCACCTAATCAACTCTTTCGCGACATTTATGTCAAGATTCAGGAAGGTGCTACCGTTCAATGGAAAAATCAAAACAAATTGAACGCATAACACCCTTTTGGTCAAAGTTCGATTAACTAGCTTCCTCTTCAGCAAGCCAAGTACGAAGTAACTGTGCCACATCTTCTGGTTTTTCTTTTGCCAAGTTGATGGCATTTTCCAAAAGTTCTCTTCTTAGTTTTTCGTCGAGGGAGAGTTCGACCTCTGCTCCCCCTTCATCCATCACTCGTAATGCGGCTTCGCGCATCATTTGTTGTTGTGCGGCTAGCTCTTCTTCTCTGAGTCTTCTACGTCGCGCCATTTCTTTCTTGATGGCTCTGTAGACAAGGACAGCTAAAATCAGTAAAATCAGGATAATGAGTGATGCGATGACCATATTTCGAATGGCACGTTGTCTTTGGTATTCTTCATCTTCTGCACGAAACTGTTCCGTGCGATCCTTTGGAATCGTGATTACGCTGATCTGGTCACCTCTAGGACGAGTGTATCCGATAGCGGCTTCCAAATTCTTTCGAATCAATTTGAGATCAGCTTCCGCAACAGGGATGTACTTCCTTTCAAAACCCAATCCGTCATCACGTTCTTTTCGTTCCCAAACACCATCAACAACGACTGACAAACCAATCTTATCGATTTTCCAAGGTTGTCTTTTGATGTCTTTTACGCGTTTGTTGAACTCATAGTTGTTAATATTTTCATTTTTAGAATACTCTGCTTTTTGATAGTCGGTATCTTTATATCCCGGTGGGAGGTTGGGTTCTGTACCAGCAGGCCCATCAGGTGTAAATCCTCTTCCTTTGAATTCTTCTTTGGTTTCTTTGGATGAAACTTTCAAAGAGTATCCATCGACAAGTTTTCGTTCCGAATAAGGAGTGTCAGGGTTATCTTCTTCAGCAATAACAGGCATCACTTCGTTTTCAGTGAGTGATTCTTGATCCCAGTTTAACACATATTCAAATCGAGTGATATCAACCCGGTCCTCACCGCCAAGATACCAGCGTAAGGTGTTACGAATGTCGATGAGACGCTTGACACGTTCTTCTTCTTCGATACGAAGTTTTTCCTGAACAATTCGAAGTTCGAGTCTTTCTTTTTCTAAGTCCTCTTCAAAGTCAGATATGATTTTTCCATCTGCATCGGCAACACTTACGTTCTCTGGTTTCAATTTTGGAACTGCGCGTGCCACCAAATTGACGATACCCTTTACTTCCTTTTTGCTCAAACCTTCGACTCCAGGTCTGAAATGAAGGATCACACTCGCCTTGACTGGATATGAATTTGCCTCAAAAAGATCTGCTTCTGGCATTGCGATGTTAACATCTGCACGTTCGATTGGTCGAAGTGTCATGAGAGATTTTTCAATCGCTCCTTTCAAGGCTCTATATTTTTTGATGTCTTTATCGAATTGTGTTTCTGTGAACTTTTCTATATCAAAAAGTTCCCAGCCAGATACACCCGCCGGAATGAGATTTTCCTGTGCAAGTTTTGTTACGATTTCTTGGCGCTGGTCAGGATCAACAGTGATGAGGGATGTCTCACTCGTTCCATAACTATAACCTAACGCATCGAGCTTTTTAGTTACCTCAGAAAAATCTTTTGGGTCTAAATCTTTGAATAAAACGATCCTATTTTTTTGTGAGGAAACATTGGATAGAATGACAACGGCTACAAGAACCGTGAGTAAAACCCCACCTAATATCAGTTTCTTGGTTTTGTCTAGTTTGTTAAAAAGTTCTTTGATATTGTCTAATATCTTTTGCAGTGGTTCGGGCATGATTTGCTCTTCATCCTATAATGGGACATAATGCCTGATTCTGCCATTTTTGTACAAGTATTTTTCGTGATTTTCTCTTGAACTAGTCTTCCGAAGGGGAAATTCTCAAACTGTGAACGAAATACACACCATTGACTGCCACTACGCAGATTACTCCGATGTTGCCTGCGCTTATTTGATCCAAGAAGGAAATAGGGCGTCCTTCGTTGAGACGAACACGACCCATGCTGTTCCGAGACTTTTGGACAAACTCAGCTCACTTGGTATACCCAAGGAAAACGTGGACTATGTCATCATTACGCACGTTCACTTAGACCACGCGGGAGGAGCGAGTGCACTACTTGCGGCATGCCCCAATGCCACACTCCTTGCTCATCCCAAGGCCGCAAAACACATGATCCATCCCGCTCGGCTCATAGAAAGTACGAAAGCTGTATATGGAGAAGAAAATTTTGAAAGACTATATGGTAGAATCGATCCAATACCCGAGTCACGGGTACGAGTGATGTTAGATGGAGAAAGCCTCAATTGGGGGAGTCGGAGTTTGAATTTTTTATACACCAAAGGGCATGCAAATCATCACTTCTGCATCTTTGACTCCCTATCGGGCGGTATATTTACCGGAGATAGCTTTGGTATAGCTTATCCAAAGATGGAGAATGGCGGGAGGTTTATCTTTCCCACAACAACTCCGACCGACTTTCATTTTGAGGAAGCGATTCGTTCCCTTAACTTGATATTGGATACTGGAGCGAGGACAGCATACCTGACTCATTTTGGAGGGATCAGCGAACTGAAACAACAGGCGGAATACTTAAAAGTTGGATTGGAACTTTGTCAAAAAGCAATTGTCGATGCAAAAATTAGGCTCACATCAGATTGGCACCAAATGCCAAAAGAACAATCAGACCAAGAGGTCTCTGGATTTTTGAAAGAGCAAGTGAAACGAATGATTTCCCACCTTGCCGAGAAACAGGACGTAGTCCTAACGGAGAAGGATTGGAAATTATTGCAATTGGATGTGGAGTTGAACTCTCAGGGTTTATTATTTGCACTACAACGAAATCGTAATATAGAAGGACCAAATCTTGCATAAGTTAGGCTTCTCTTTTGTTTTGATACTTGTATGTACAACGGATTGTTTCACTTCCAAAAGGGAGATGGATCGTTCCGATATCAAAATCAAATTGCAGGTCATATGCGATGAATTTGAGGAAGTATTTACCTATCCTACACCACTTTCCGAGCGTAAGGATTTGCTAAGCCTACTCGGAGAACTTTCGTTAAAAGAATCTCCTTCGATCCGATTTATCTCCACCAATACAACCGAAGAAATTATGGAAATTAACGGCCGCCGTACATCATGGAAAGAAGGATGGAACATTTATCTAAATGGAGAACTTGTTTCCCCACAGGAATTGAAACGTGGAATGAAAGTTTATGAAAAGGATAAGATTTTGATTCGGTTGGAAAAAATTGAACGCGTGTTTGGTAAGCCAACCAAACACGAAGCAAATGGAGAAGGGGAGTGACCAAAAGTTGGTCACTCCAATGTTGATTATCTCAATTGAGTGAGTTCTCTGTAGGCTCTGATAAAACCATCAGACATTGTTTTTGCAAAAGTGAGTGAAATTCTGGCTTTTTCGGCCGCGATCATCACTTCGTGGAGTTCGACTGAGTTCGGATCAAACACGATTTTTTGTGTCATCTCATCTGCTTCCACTTGTTGGTCATTTACTTGTTCGAAGGCTTTTTTCATCGCATTGGCAAATGTTCCCGCCACTTCGTCAGGAGATTTAGCTTCATTGATCTTCCCGTAATGGCGAGAATCGGTTCGGTTTACAGATACCCTATCCCCTGCTGGAAGAAGAGAATGTGGCCGTGCCAGGTTGTTTGACGAAGAGAATGAGGAAAATGAAGAAATCGGATCAATTGCCATACGTTTGCTTAAGTCCTACCATTTCTAGTGTCGGGAGGTTCTCGAAAACCTTGAGTAAAAAATATTATGTCGTATTCAATTATTTTCCGATGATTGTTCCAAAGCCTGATTGGTATTCATGATAAACGGGAATATAAGGTCTGACCTTGGTCAGCCTAAATCTGGCAAACGATGATGCGCCGGAATCTATCACTGAACCAGTATAAAATCCTGCGATAATGCCTCCATCGCATGTATTCAACATTGAAAAAGGCACACTGAAATCCGTTTCCCCTTTAAATCCATATTCGATCACTTTTCCAGAATAATCCATTTTCACGAGACCGGGTGTTGCTTTACCAGGGTTATTGGGAAAACCCTGTCCATATCCTGGATCAAAAAGAAAGGGAGAGTAGATGAAAAATCCATCTCTCCTGCCATCTTGGAAGATTCTATAGATCGAACCAGGATCATTTCCAGTTCCACCGAGGTATGTGATATAACTCGGAACTAGATTTGAATTTAGTTTCAGGAGGAATTGGTCCGCTTGGCCTTGGTAATTTCGTGCACGAACCGAGTCCATGCCGACAAACTCACCATTTGTGACGCTGGCAAAGAGCATCTCGTTCGGAACCTCAGATTCAATTGGCAAAGGGAATATCGGATCACTTTGTTGAATAGAAGTTTGTAAAAACGTGTGTCTTAGATAAACGCCATTTTCATCAAATTGACTGATAAAGAAAGTTTTTCTTGGCGTAGTGCCCGTATGATTTTGAACCACGTTCGCATAGCCAGAATAAAACGGTTCCGTTTCTAGACCATAGACATAGATTGTATTCGTCGATGATACAGCAACACGAGTTCCAAAACGAACAAAATTGACTCCTGATGAGGGCCCGCCGAACAAATGCATCCAAACAGGCGTTCCATCTGATTTTAGTCTCATGACAAGCAATGAATTTGTTGGTGTGGATGGATTTAGTGAAATAGTGGTTCCGGGAAAGGAAGGAATGCCTGACGTATTTGACTCTCCTGAGATGATAAGATCACCACTCGAAAGCTTTGCAATAGAGTACACCTTATTAGTATTTGATGTTTCCCCAAAGTAAGTGTTCCAAATGATATTCCCATCTGACCGTATGTGAAAGACGGCAATGTTTCCACTTGTTCCGGTAAAGGCTCGAATAGGAGAACCTACACTTTCCGTTGCAGTCACGGCAAGGTAAACACCTTCATCAGATTCTACGATACCGATCGCATTTCCAGCGCTAGTTGCTTTGCCTAATGTCCTTGACCATTGTACGACACCGTTTTCTGAAAACTTAAAAAGTACGGCATTGCGACTTGAACCTGTATCTTCCGTACCAGAAAACTCACCTAAGTTATTTTCCGGTTTGAAGGTTCCGATCCCAAATACATAAATAAACCGATCTCTGGTTTGCAGTATTTGGATGGGAGTCAATGCTTCCCTGACAGAGGTAGATGTATAATTGGGAGAATAATTGAATTCGGTTGCATCGCAGACGGATTTGGGTCGCATATACTCTTGCCATAATGCGTTTTCTAGACCAGCTCTAGAACGTGTGTCTGAAGGGTTCCTCAGATCGGCAGGATTACAATTCTGGAGAATAAAAATAGATAGAAGGATGGTGAAAAGTGACGGAAGTTTCATGAAAATTTTTCGCGTGTCTTATAATGATAACAACAGAGAGGGCAAAGATTTGCAATGAAAACTATTTCTTTCCGAAATGAATATTTAGCCATTTTTGGTCTTATTTGCCTTTTTTTCTGATAAATCGAAGGACATAGAAGCTATTGGCGTAGCGCCACCATTCGAGCAGAAGTGCGAGACAGGCGGCAGATGGGAACAGAAGTTCGATGGGTGGTCAAACATTTCTTCATTCCGCGGCTGCTTCCGGAAAATTAACATGAATACTTCTAAAAAATTTATCTAAAAAGCAGAACCATTTCTTAAGAATGTCACCTCTTAAGATAACGTGCTCACTCCGAATCCACATGATACCTTTATCAAACGCATTTTTGCTAACACCGAAGATGCGATTGCCTTTTTCAAAGGAACGTTACCATCGGATATACAATCAATCCTTGATTTGGAAAGACTTGAACAAACGAGGGAATCCTTTCTTCCAAAAAACCAGAGCTCGACACAAACAGATATCTTGTGGAAGATTCCTACTAAATCGGGAAAGGAAATTTATACCTATCTTCTCTTTGAACACAAATCCTACTACGATCCAAAAATATTTTTTCAATTACTCGGATATCTAACGCAGATTTATCTTTGGCAAAAAGAGAACAGCGCGGATCTGGTTCCCGTTATCCCGTTCGTCTTTTACCATGGCGAGAAGGTTTGGGATTTAGGTTTAAATTTCAAAGACCAATTTAGTAAGAATGAAGACATTCAAACATTGGCAAAATATATAACTGATTTTGCGATCGAGTTATTTGAGTTAGAGAAAACAGATATAACAACGAAATTTCATCCACTCACACTTCGAATGTTTTTGAGACTGATCCAAAAGATCCGAACCGACATCAAGGAGTTCCGACCAATCTTTTTAGGCATCTTGAAGGAACTTAGCCAAGTGCAATCAGAGGCAAAAAAACTTGAAATTTTGGAGAAGCTACTCTATTATTTGCTAAGTGTAAGACCCAAAGATGAGATAGAATTTAGAAACGAAGAGATGTACCGTGTCGAAGGATTGGAAGGAGAATTTATGACATTACTCGATGAAATCAGATTAGAAGGTGAAATAAAAGGAAAACTGGAAGGAAAGCTGGAAGCTGCAGAGAGAATGCTAAAAAAAGGAATGTCCGTTTCTGATGTTTTAGATGTAACTGGACTCACTGAAGCAGATCTAAGAAACAAAGGTTTGGTGAAGTAACCGATTGTCGAAAAGGTAGCATTCGAAATCCAGACGATCATACACATAGGCAGTTCAGATTTAATGCTTGAGTCGATGACAAAGACGATGAGATTTTTGAGACTCGCTTTCCCATTGCTAAGGCTATTCAGCTACTAAAAAAATCAGGCATGATTAAATGAAAAAATGCTTATGCACGTTCCTATTGCTTTTGCTATTTATCACTTGTAAAAAAGAAGAAAATGTATCCGAAGAGACAACCTCCAATAATGGTAAAGTTGATTTTAAAAGGATCGAGGCTCAAGTTGCGATTAGTGAAGGGAGTATCATCAGTAATAAAAAGATATCAACCTTGAGGTGTTGGAAAACTCGAATCCGAATTTACTTTTAAAGGAATTTGACACAGGTTTGGGGAAAAAAAAGAAACCATATTTTTCTATGATAGGAATTGATTCAAGTGCGATCCATAGAGAAGCATTCAATGAGGCAACGATATTCTTTGGTTTTGAATCTGTGAACGGAAAACTGGAATATGATACGCAAACGTACTCGAGCTTCGACATAGTTGGCAGTACTTCCAAGGGGATCATCAAAGAAGTTAAGTGTGCCGATTATACGGATACTTTAATTAAGTGTAAGTTCTACTTTGGAACAGCAACTCCAGCTAATGGGATGCCAACAATGTCCTGGGTGATCGTCACCATCAAGGATCGTGCCTTAGTGAATGTAGAAGATGATTTAGGTGCCAGCTTTCTTGGTTATATCGATACACATAAAGACTTTCCTGAAAAAAGATTATCCAATCTTAAAAAATCTCTCAAGGTTGCTGTAAAAGATCCAAAGATTGGACTGAAAGATGTGCAGTTGCAAGGATTTACGATAGAGGAGCTAGATTTGTTAACGGATGGTTTGGCATCCCAGGTGAAGGCGGAGTCGGAGAGGAAATAAATTATATCGAATTGGAGAGGAGGGAATCGTATGATATGTATTAAGGGTTAATACGCAATACGTGTAAACCCCCCGCACCATCGATTAATCCGCAGTGACAATAGTCGCGATGAGCGAGATCGGCTCTTCAAGATGGAGGTCGTAGCCTTAAGCCCTTCCGATCTCCATCGCTTTATTGAACATCGCTTTGGTTCCATTGATCATTTGCACATTCGCCTCATAGGACCTGGAAGCAGAGATCATATCTGTCATCTCCGTTACGATATTGATGTTTGGAAATTCCACATAACCTTTTTTAGGTCCCGTTTGGATTGCATCTGGGTGAGTCGGGTCGTAGGTCAATCGGAGGGGACTCATGTCCTTTTCGATTTTCATGACTTTGACACCTTTGCCTTCACCCGGATTTACGCCAAAAGGATATACTGGACTCTTCCACTTTGTACGAAGATTAACGGGTGTAAGAATTACTCGGTCTCTTCGGAATGGTCCGTCTCCGTTTGTGTTTCTCGTAGTTGTCGCATTGGCAATGTTATTTGAAATAACATCCATACGGAGTCTTTGTGCAGAAAGACCGGTCGCTGATACATTGATTGAATCAAACATTCCCATAATGATTACCTATTTCTTATCCTTATTCTCTTACGTCGGTCTCATCACGATGTTGAGAAGGCGGTTGTTTTGATTGAGACGTTCAATCATCAAATTGTAAGTCATCTGGTTTTGGTTGGCTTCTACGATTTCTTTTTCAATGTCGACGTTATTTCCATCAGGTCGCATCGTCGTCAGATAATCCGTGTTTACCTTTGGCTTCACTTCACGGTAGTCCAAAGGTTTAAAAAATTCGATATGTTTTTCGTTTGTGATTCGAGTCGGGACGGCCTTTTCTTTTTCTATCTTTTCTGATTCAAAGGCCCGTTTGAGTGCCGCTTCAAAGACCACTTCCGATCGTTTGAAATGAGGGACATCTGCATTGGCAATATTATCCGTAAGAACCTTTCTTTTGGTCATGCCTGCCGTCAGGCCGCGTTCCAAAAGGTCTTGCGTTTTCATAAAATGTGTTTCTGCAAACATAAAATCCCTCTTCTCTTGCTTTACCTTTCGGCGGGATTTCCTTCCAGGATTAGCACTTTATGTCCCTTATCGTGTAATTTTTCTGCACGGTTCGAGGTCACTTCGGCATAGTATGCCTCATAATTTGGGAAATTGGTGCCCATAATGCGGTCCCAGACGTTAAAATAGAGGCTGTAATTCCCTTGGAACTTCTGGTGGTGTTGGTTGTGGTGGGTAGAAGTGTTGATCCACTTTGTGATCGGGTGTGATGCCCAACCCTTTGGGAAAAATTCATAACCTAGGTGCCACCAAATATTCAGTATCATGGCATAAAACGTGTGGAAGATCAATACGCCAAAATGCATGGGAACTAATGTTACAAAGATAACTAGATAGATACTTTCCAGAAACGCTTCGGTAATTTGAAAACGATAGGCCGCAAGAGGTGATGGGTTGACAGACATATGGTGTTCGGAGTGCACCCAAGGATAGACTTTTTTAAGATGTGCAAAGCGGTGCATCCAGTAAAACCAAGTTTCATGCCAGATTGTTAGCATTACAAAGCTCATCACGATGTAAGACCATCCAGCAAGACCTTCCACTGCACCAAAGTAAACATGCGAAGGCAGAATTTTCATTTTCATGAGGATGATATTGGTCGTTGCGACAAGTGTAAATACGATTAGAGTAACGGCGGATTGGCGAAACTCTTTCCATACTTTATCCATTTTTGGATAAACTTTTTGAATGCGAAATGGTTCAAAATAATCTTTTTTCCAAAGATAAAACAAAAGAAAGGCAACACCGGCAATTGGATAATACCTTATAAAATTCATAAAAAGCTGAAAGGATGTGATTTTTGAAACACAGTCCATTACAAGCTCACATTGAATGGGTCCGTTGAACATAAACGCCTCCGAGAAGTGATTGAGACAACTGTATCACAATGGGAAATCTGAATCGACCGAATGGTTCGATTCGGAATCAAAAAAGAATCCAGATCTATCCATTCGGACGTTTTAATTTACGAAATTCGGTCGGACTCATCCCTGTTTCCTTTTTGAAGGCATCATAGAATGTTGATTTGGATGGAAACCCAACCTCATACGCGATGGAAAGGATGGTTTTTTCAGGTGCAGAATGACAAAGCTCTTTTGCTTCTTTGATTCGAAACTCATTGATCACTTGGAAAAAATTTTTGCCTAAGTGTCCGTTCAAATATTCAGAAAGTTGGTGTTGGGAAACAGAAAGTTCTTTTGCGAGGTCTGCAAGGCCGATGTCATCATTGCGATAGTATCTTTCAACCGACATCAAATGGTTTAACTTTTCACCTAGTGCGCGTAAATCGACAGATTTTAGTTGGGTGATTTGATATTTCTTTTCTTCAAGTACGATCTTTGTGACTTCCCGGATTAGCTCAGGATTTCTTTGTCTGATTAGATAAACAAAGATAAGTAAAAATGAAATGATTAGCGAAACAATCTTTAACCCATGTCGATCGTGAAAGAAGACAGTCACAAGACCTACGATGGAGGCGATCGTTACCGTTACAATGATGTACAAAACAAGTTTAAGATGAGGCGAATCTTTGACCGTCTGCCAGCGAAGGTAACGCAAAATCCGACTAAAGATAAAGTAAGCGGCGATAAAAATGGGAAGAACCGCGACGGTAATCGCTAGTTTCACTCGAATGGGTACACCTAGATTGAGATAGTTCATGAAAAGTTGTCTCTTTTCCTCAGCTGAACTCATATAAAAAGGAAACAAACATAGGATAACGAGGATTGGAGGAAGGAGCTCATACACTTTCAATTTGAGTTGGATTTTCCCTTCTGTGATGAAGATTGAAAAGTAGCGTGCAAGCATAGAACCAAAAAGTGCAGTGAAGGGGAGGTGCAATAGATACAGGTGTGGGAACCCGACATAATTTCCATAGCCGACAAAATAAGTGTGCAATTGAAAGATTGCGGCTAGAAAGAATAGGGTCGCTTGGATGTAGGTTTGTGTAGTCTTTTCTTTGACGACGATTTCTCCCAAACAAAGCAAGAGTGAAAGTCCACCCGTAAATCCAATCAGAAAGGATGCCGAATCAAGAATTGTCATCTCTACACATTTGAGAGAGGTATCAGAGAAAATCAAAATAAAATCACTTGCCAGAAATGGAAAGTCTGGTTTCCTTTAAGCAAATTCTTGTGGCTGTAATTTTAAAATCCATTCGCCTTCTATGGGAGGGAAGTGTTCTAGAAATCTATCTTCCTAGCACTCTCACTTTTCATCAAACTCCTGATATATGGAAACAAACCGAGCTCATGCTCAAGGCTCATACACCAAGTCTGATTCGAGTCACTGCGGTTGATTTGGTTGATGCTGATAGTTCAGGTTTTGCGTACTTACAATATTTAAAAACATTCCAAGAAAATCACCAGGCAAAATTCGAATTACACGGATTAAGTGATAAATTTTCGTATCTTTACAAAACCGCCACAAGCAAAAATCGGACATTGGACCGCATAGAAGAAACATTAGGTAGCTCAGAACAAATCGGAAAAATTACGATTGAGTGGTTTCGGGAATTGACCTATCTCATTACTTTTACCGGAGAGTTAACAGTTTCATTTTGGAAGTCCTTTTTACATCCCTCTCGCATTCGTTGGAAGGATGTTTTTAAAGTTTCCGAGTCCATGGGTGTAAATGCATTTCCGATCATAGCGATGATCGGATTTTTACTTGGACTGATCATGTCGTTTCAATCTGCAATTCCTATGCGTAAGTTTGGAGCGGAAATATTTGTAGCCAATCTTGTCGGCTTATCTTTGTTTCGCGAGCTTGGGCCACTTATGACAGCTTTCATTTTATCAGGGAGATCTGGTTCTGCTTTTGCGGCTGAACTCGGTACTATGAAAGTATCAGAAGAAATTGATGCACTTACGACAATGGGACTTCCACCCGTTCAGTTTCTTGTTGTACCTAGACTTGTTGGCGCACTGATCATGACTCCGCTTCTCACTATAGTCTTTAATCTTTTTGGGCTTATAGGTGGCGCGATCGTACTTATGAGTTTTGGTTTTCCTTTAGTAACATTTGTTAATCAGGTGAATATTGCCGTTGGTTTCAATGACATCGCAGGCGGTATGCTTAAATCCTATTTTTTCGGAATGATCATCGCCGCAATTGGTTGTTACCGAGGACTCAAAACGACGACTGGTGCCGGTGCCGTGGGGGAGTCAACGACTGCGGCTGTGGTTGGTTCCATTATTTTGGTTTCCATACTCGATGGTATTTTTTCTGTGGTTTACTTTTATCTTGGTATCTAAAATGGATCGTATCATTAATGTCGAACATCTAACAACTGGATATGGAAACACCATCATCATGGATGATATTTCATTTCATGTAAATCGCGGTGAGATCTTTGGCATATTAGGTGGATCCGGTTGTGGTAAATCGACTGTACTCAAAAATATGATTGGTTTATCTTCTCCAATGTCTGGTAAAATTTGGATTGATGAAGATGAAATGGTCAATGCGGAAGGCAAAGATCAGATGCGCATTTGGAACAAAATCGGCGTTATGTACCAACAAAGTGCACTTTTTGGTTCCATGACCATCATCGAAAATGTAAAACTCCCACTCGAAGAATTTACAAATCTATCTGATGAAGCAATGAATGCCATCGCCCTCATGAAACTAAAGATGGTTGGTTTGGAAGCTTATGCAGAACTTATGCCAGCAGAGTTATCGGGTGGTATGAAAAAACGTGCCGCTATCGCCCGCGCGATGGCAATGGATCCACAAATCTTATTTTTAGACGAACCTTCAGCGGGCCTTGATCCCATCACAAGTGTTGACTTGGACCATTTAATCATCCGTCTATCCCGATCATTAGGCGTAACATTCGTTATCGTGACGCACGAGCTTCCTTCTGTGTTTACTATGGCAGATCGTGTGATTGTGTTAGACAAGGCATCCAAAGGTATCATCGCTGAAGGGAAACCTAAGGACCTGAAAGAAAAAGGTAAAGGTTCATTTGTGTATAATTTTTTTAATCGTATCCCTCAGGAGGAAAAATCAATATGAGCAAATCAAATGCAGGTTATTTCAAAGTAGGATTGTTTGTTCTTGCTTGTTTTGCAATATTCATCGGGTTTATTGTCACACTCACTGCTGGGGCATTCTTTAAGCGCTCTGTCAAATTAGAAACCTACTTTGATGAATCAGTTCAAGGACTTGATATTGGAAGTCCAGTAAAACATAGAGGCGTCAAAGTTGGATCTGTTGAAGAAATTACTTTTGTGCAGAACGAATACAGTAGCCTTTTGACAGAAGACAATGCACAGCTATTTGGACGTTATGTGATGATCAAAATGTCGGTGCCAGATTTTGTAAAGGGTACTTCTGGAAATAATATGAAGGAAACAGTGGAACGTATGATCCAATCTGGTTTGCGTGTTCGTCTTGCATCACAAGGTCTCACAGGTACTGCTTATTTGGAAGTTGACTATCTGAATCCTGAAAAAAATCCTCCATTGACGATTGGCTGGGAACCTAAGACCATTTATATTCCTTCCGCACCGAGTACGATTTCACGATTCACTGCATCCGTTGATAAATTTTTTGACAAATTGGAAAAGGCAGATGTGAGTCGAATTTTAGCTGGTGTGGATGAATTGATCTCTAATCTAAATACGACAGTAACTCAAGCAAAATTGGGTGATCTTTCGAAAGAGGCAGTCGGATTATTATCTGATCTTAGAAAGACCAACCAAGAAGTAAAAAATCTGATCGCACAACCCGAATTGCAAAATACTCCCAAAAAATTGGATCAGACAATTACACAATTACAAGGAACCATTAAGAGGTTAGATGGTATTCTCGCATCCAACCAAGGTGATATAGGATCGGCGATCGAAAATTTACGAATTGCTTCGGAAGATTTGAAGGAAGTGACAGCCAATGCGAAAAAATATCCTTCCCAATTTTTGTTTGGTGAGGCTCCTAACAAATCTAAGTTATGGAAATAAATACAATCTATGAATATTGAATTAATAAAATTAGATTCAAAACGAACTCGAAGTTACTTTTTGATTGGTCTCTTATTCTCCTTGAGTGGATGTTTTGGTGTCACAAAAACCTTTGCGGATAAAAAGTATTTTTTAATCGAAGGAGACACGGTTCGTGCGGGTGAAGTTAAGTCTGCTCCCAAAGGTTCGGTGTTAAAGATAAGAAGATTTTCAATCTCACAAAAATTTGAAGGAAAAGAGTTTGTCTATCGCAAAGATAATGTCAATTATGAATCCGACTTTTATAATTCATTTTTTATTTCTCCTTCTTCCAATCTGAGAGAGGAACTCGTCAAAGGATTGTTATCTCGCAAAATTTTTGAATGGGATGCGGGACAAAACACCAGACTCGAACCGACTCATTTCATAGAAGGCACCGTCAGCGAGTTGTATGGAGATTTTCGAAGCTCCCCCAAAGCGATACTCTCTTTGGATTTACTTATTTATACTGAAAATGCCGGAAATCCCACCATCGTATTTCGAAAAATTTACTCTCGATCGCTCGATATTCAAACAAAAGAAGCCGGAGACCTTGTCTCAGGATGGAACCAGGCAATGACTCAGATTCTTACTGATATAGAATCTGACTTGAAAGGCAAAATCGAAACAAAATAGAGATTTGAACAGAAACCTAAAGCCCAAACAATGTCGTCTCATTCTTGGCGACCAGCTCAATCCAAATTATAGTTGGTTTCAGAAAGTATCGGATGATGTATGTTATTTGATGATCGAGGCCCATTCGGAAGTCGAGTATGTGACTCACCACATCCAAAAGATCGTTGCAATTTTTTATGCGATGCGGACTTTTGCAAAGGAATTAGAAGCGAAAGGACATCGAGTTTATTACATTCATCTTGATGAGAAAGGCAAAAAATCACAATCGATTGCACTAGGTGTAAAAGAATTTATCAAAGAAACCGGATGTAATGAATTTCATTATCAACTTCCAGACGAATGGCGACTGGACACTGAGTTACTACAATTATCCCAAGAACTGCAAAAGAATGGAGTTAAGGTTCAGGCATTCGATACAGAGCACTTTTTAACACCTCGGGATTCTTTCCGTCAAATATTCAAAGGCAAATCATTTCGAATGGAGACATTTTATAGGGAACTGCGAAAAAAATATCAACTGTTAATTGATGAAGATGGAAAACCATGGGGAGACAAATGGAATTTTGATTCCGACAACCGCAAAAAGTATGATGGAAAGGTCAAGATATCAGAAAGAAATTGGAAATCAATGAACGTAAGTTCGGTTCTCTCAGAATTGGAAAATATAAAGTCAATGGGAGAAATCGATAGTTCTTCATTTTATTGGCCAAATAACAGAGAATCATCTCTTTTACTGCTTCGCACATTTATTCATAAATATTTTACCGGATTCGGTGACTACCAAGATGCAATGATTGAGAATGATCCTTATCTATTTCATTCGTGTTTGTCCTTTTCACTCAATACAAAACAGATTTCTCCAATGGAAGTGATTGAAGCGGCTATCAAATATTATACAGAGAATAAAGACAAAGTTAGTTTAGCTACCCTCGAAGGATTTGTCCGTCAGATTCTCGGCTGGCGTGAATACATGCGAGGTCTCTACTGGAATCAAATGCCAGATTATAAAAATTTGAATTTTTTTAAACACAAAGTATCCTTACCCAGTTGGTATTGGACAGCAGAAACCAAAATGAATTGTTTAAAACAATCGATTTCTCAGAGTTTAAAACTCGCGTATGCCCATCATATCCAGCGCCTAATGGTAATCGGAAATTTTTCTTTGTTAATTGGAGCTGATCCCGACGATGTAGACAGATGGTATTTGGGAGTTTACGTCGATGCGTTTGAATGGGTAGAGATTACCAATACTCGTGGAATGAGTCAATTTGCGGATGGCGGGCTTGCCGCATCGAAACCATATGTTTCCACTGCAAACTATATCGATAAAATGTCCAATTATTGTAAAAATTGTGATTATAATAAAAAAACAAAAACTGATTCGAATTCTTGTCCATTTAACAGTTTGTACTGGCATTTTTACGATCGCCATCGTTCGCTGTTAGAACGCAATCCTCGGATTGGAATGGTCTATCATACTTGGGACAAATTAAATCCGAAAGAACAATCAGCGATCCGAGCAAGGGCAGAGTTCTTGTTAAAAAATATTGAATCATTATGATTAAAAATTAAGTAAAATATTATGAAATACTCATTTTTAAAAAATCCCATTATCGTTTTCACTTTGATCCTTTCTTTTTTATTGCAGTGTTCTTCGGAACAGACAAAGTTTCCGCGCAAAAATTTGAAAGCAAATATGAAACCACCTGAAATCATTGATGACATCACTTGGTCCAAATATATGCAGCCAGTTTTTGGAAAAACCATTGAAAGGCCAACAGAAGAAGGATCCAAATTTTATGTAATTTTTCGTGATTCAAATACGAACTTTGTCGTGCGTTCTGTGATGGTCCAATTGGAAGAGCGTAATACCAAGATAGAGCCCGCCGAATACCTCCACTATCCTGTATCGTATATGAAAAAAGCAGCCAATAATTCAATTTTTTTGCCAAGTTTTAATATGTACAGTGATGTATATCGAAATAACTATCGACCCTATGTTACGAATCCAGGTTATGGTTTAACGGCCGGTATGCTAGTGGTGGTCATTGGCGGGATTTTTGTCGTAGGCACAACTGGGGGTTTTTTGCTCGGTTTGGGTAAAGGAACTTATGAGCTAACAGAAGACTTGTGGGAAGGTTTTACCATCGATAGTAGAGAAATCGTTGTAGGCTACAATGATTACTCTTATGACGAAAGTGGCACTTTGGTTCGGGTCGCTTCGTATCTTCCATATCGTGCAGTCACAAAAACCATACTTCCTGTTTACAATTTAGAAGGAACCAAAGAAGTGGGGACTCTATATCCTGAATCCGAGCCCATTCTCATCTATGATCTGAACTATATTTTTCCTAAACAATCCAAAGGTAAACCAACCGCTTCTGCGGTAAACTATCGTCAGTTGGTGCCTACGGAAAATCAAAAACGGATCCCGCTTCCGATAAAAAAATAGATTTATGGAAAAAATTGCGATCATAGGCGGTGGAGCTAGTGGTTGTTTTGCGGGGATACAAATCGCGGAATTCTCTAAACATAAGTCAGATATTTTTATTTTCGAAAAATCAAAAGAGCCACTAGCCAAGGTAAAGATTTCAGGTGGAGGTCGGTGCAATGTCACACACCATCTATTCGATCCAGAAATTCTCTCTCAAAGGTATCCTAGAGGGGAAAAAGAACTTCGATGGGCTTTTGAAACATTTCAACCAAAGGATACAATCGAATGGTTCCGAAGGCATGGAGTAGAATTAAAGGTAGAAGAAGACGGCCGAATGTTTCCGGTTACAAATGAGTCGTCAACGATCATCGATTGTTTTTTGGGTGTATTGGATCAACTGAAAGTAAAGTTAAAGACAGATAAAACTGTAAGTTCTGTTTACTATGATGCAACGCAGAGTCAGGGAAAGTTTGAATTGCGTTTTGCTGATGAGACATCGATGCGATTTGATCGGTTGGTCATTGCAACAGGCTCCAATCGTAAGGTATGGGGTTGGATGGAAGCCTTAGGTCATAAGGTGATTTCGCCAGTACCGTCCTTGTTCACTCTTGCCATTACAAATTCAGATATCACCTCCCTTGCGGGCCTTTCTGTGCCCAGTGCAAAAATTCGCATTCTACCAAAAGGGAAACCACAAATAGGTGCTCTACTGATTACCCATTGGGGCTTTAGTGGGCCGAGTGCCTTACGTTTGTCGGCTTGGGAAGCACGTTCTCTCTTCGAAGTGGATTATAAAACTGATATTGAAATTAATTGGTTAGGTGATAAAAGTATGGAGGAGATAGAATCTCTTTTGTATGATATCAAAAACAAATTTCAGGCTACAAAAATTTTAAATCAAAAACCTCCGGAGATTCCAACGAGGTTATGGGAATGGTTTTTGATTCACACCAAAATTCCCTCGGATAAAAAATGGGTCGATATTTCCAAAAATGAAATCAGGAAAATGGCAGAAATTCTTTCAAAATCCAAATTTCAGATGGTTGCAAAAGGAATCTTTAAAGATGAGTTTGTGACTGCAGGGGGAATCTCAAGAAAGGATATCAATTTTAAGACGATGCAAAGTAAGTTAATTTCCGAATTGTACTTTGTTGGCGAAGTCATCGACATAGATGGCATCACTGGAGGCTTTAACTTTCAAAATGCATGGACAACTGCGACCATAGCCGCAGGTCACATTGCAAAGGGGTCTATTTGATTTTATGGATTTGGATGAAGTCGACTGTTTGTGCCACAGAACCTGGTGCACCTGACAGAATGACGACTTGGTCTCCAGATGCCAACTTCCCTTCATCCTTTAACACCTTACTCATAAAGGCGATCATGTCTGGAAACTTATCCATCATAGGCATCACATAAGGCATAACACCCCAATAGAGTTTCATCTTTCTTGAAGTCCCTAAAAATGGAGTGAAGGAATAGATGGGTTTGATCGGTCGAAATTCTGAGGAAAGTAGTGACGAATAACCTGATCTAGTAAAATTGATAATGGCCTTTGCGTTAATGGAACGCGCAATCGTCTCCGCCGCATTACCAAGTGCTGTACGTTCCACTTCAATTTCGGAACGATCCATTTGACGTAGATGGATCAGGTGAATGTGTGATTCTTCTGCGGCTTGGATGATTTTGGTCATTGTGTCCACTGTCTCGACTGGGAATTTTCCCGAAGCAGTTTCGCCAGATAACATAACAGCATCTGTACCATCCATCACGGCATTGGCAACGTCACTTGCTTCGGCACGTGTAGGTCGCGGATTGTCGATCATCGTTTCTAACATTTGAGTGGCAGTGATCACAGGTTTGCCTCTTTGGTTCAACTTTGTGATCATTTCTTTTTGGATAATCGGTACAAACTGAGTCTCTAGTTCGACACCCAAGTCACCACGAGCAATCATCACTCCGTCGCAGGCATCAATGATTTCGTCTATATTTTGAATCGCTTCAGGTCTTTCTATCTTTGCAATGAGCCCAGCAAAGCTATCTTTCATAAATTGGCGTGCCTGTAAAAGATCTGCCGCCCTTCTAACAAACGATAGTGCAATATAGTCTACACCGAGCGAAAGTGCAAATTGTAAATCCTCGATGTCTTTTTCTGACAAAGCTGGTGCAGAAATGGGAGTGCCTGGTAGATTGATACCTTTGTTATCTTTTAAGGTTCCACCGATGATGGTTTCAAGGAGTGCTTTTTCTTTGGTTTTAGATTTTACGCGGAAGGAGAGTTTTCCATCGTCGATAAGGAGTTTGTGTCCAACTTCGATATCGTTCAGAATGTACTGGTATGTGCATCCGATCTCTTCCTTTGAGCCCACAAAATCACTCTGGTTGTTGATGTAGATTTGATCTCCATATTTGAGATCGATGGGACCACTTCCGAGCTTGCCTGTACGTATCTTGGGCCCTTGGAGGTCTGCGAGGATTCCTATGGATACACCCGCCTCCTGTTCGCAGTCACGGATCAATTCGTAGACTTCCTTGTGATAGTCGTGGGTCGAATGTGAAAAGTTCATTCGTGCCATGTCCATTCCGGAATAGATCAAATCGAGTAAAGTTTCTCGATTGGCAGAGGATGGACCGATCGTGCAGATGATTTTGGTGCGTTTGAGTGGGAGCTTTCTTTCTACAGGCATGGGGGTCAGTTTACTCTTTTTTTAGAATCCTGCAAGCAATTTGCCAGGATTGGTTGACTAGAATGTTTTCTCATAGCAGAATATAAGCGATGGGTTCTCAAGATTTAGCGTTAATTTATCATTCTCAATACAACTTAGATTTGCCAGGGCATGTTTTCCCTGCGCACAAGTACTCACATCTCTACAATCGAATCAAACGGGACCCTATTTTTGGAGCTTGGGATATCCTTTTGCCTGAAAGGGCCCTTGATCATGATTTAGAATTGGTTCACACCAAAGAATATTTAGATGATCTATTTAGTTATGAGCATACACCTCGCACAATGTATTCGGAGTTACCACTCAATCGAAATATCGTTGATAGTTTTTGTTACGGAGTAGGTGGCACGGTCTATGGAATGGAACTTACCACCAAACATAAGTATGCATTGAATATGGGTGGTGGTTATCATCATAGTTTTCCGGAACGAGCGGAAGGTTTTTGTTATCTCAATGATGTCGCAATTGCCATACGAAAGTCAAAAGAGTCAAAGCCAGAACACAAAGCACTCATTGTAGATTTAGATCTTCATCAAGGCAATGGAAATTCATATATCTTTCAATATGATGACAAAGTTTTCACATTTTCGATGCATCAAGGAAACATTTATCCAAAGAAAGAAAATTCAAATTTAGATATTCACTTAGAAGCAGGGACAAAAGATGATCAATATCTAACAATGCTTAATGATGCTTTTAATAAAATCAAAAGACAATTTGAGCCGGATATTGTATACTATCTTGCGGGTGCGGATCCTTATGAAGATGATTCTCTTGGAGAATTGAAAGTAAGTATGAAAGGATTGAAAGAGAGAGATCGTCTAGTACGTCAGTATTGTACTGATCAACAAATCCCATGTGTTATTACGCTTGCCGGTGGTTATGCGAGAGACTTTAGAGATACTGTTGAAATTCATTTCAATACGATCGCCGCATTTGGAGAATCATAATGGGTGTATTCTCATCAACGGACAAAAAAAAAGGTCAGAAAGATTGGCTTAACCTTGATGAATTGTCCCTTGTTGATGTATCGAGAGAATTAAACACATCGCTCAACATGGAGCCGAGACTTTTTAATCGGTTTCGTAAAGATGAAGTGGAAGATCTGCTTTCAGAATCGGGACTTCTCGAAGCCGTAAGAAAACGTGGTTTCCAAACTTCGAGATTGTCCATCGAAGTATTAAATGATTATGATAATCGTGTCTATATCAAAACTCCCGATGACCATGTCCTGATTCATATGCGCTTAAAAGTATCTCAGTTTCAGCTGAAAGGTGACGATGAAAAGTTTCCCATGGTTTATATCGATTGGCTACTCACTCAAAATTTACACTTTAGTGGGGAAAAGATCAAAAAGGATCTCTACTTTGGGCAGGAGTATCCAGGTTTAAACGTATTCACAGAAATCACCAAATTCATTCGCATTTTAGCCAAAAAACTGGGTTCTTCTGGTGCTTTTAACGTCCCTGAATACTTCCACGATGCGGTCCTTTTTGGTAGAAACTTTAAGTTTATTGATCCTGAAAAGGAAGGGAGCTTTCGAGCACTCTTAAAAACCTTTAGAGGGGTCAATCTACGCATTCTATCTTCACAAATTCATCAAAATAAGGTCTATTATCAATCTGGAGAACTTTATGAATGGAAATATGGAGAAATGATTTCTTGCACAGATGTTTATTTAGAAAAGAAGGTTTTCCACGAGAGCTATTTCAAAAAAGTGGAGGAAATCAAACAAAAGCTGAAATTTGAATTACGTAATCATTAAAATTTATTATGACAGATCATTCATTTAAACCCGAGATACTCATCATCGATGATGATTCTGAAATATGCGAAACTTTAGAACTACTAATAAATAGTCTTGGCTATTTTGTTCGCTACTTTACAAACCCTGCACAAGGTCTTGAATATTTTGAACGGGAGCGTAACCCGATCATCTTTTTAGATGTGAATATGCCAAATGTTTCCGGTCTTGACGTGCTTCCCAAACTGAAAGCTATCGATAACAAAACCCAAGTGTTGATGATGACCGGAGAGAGGGATATACAAACTGTCGTTACATCATTATATCATAGGGCTACAGATTTTATTTTAAAACCATTTGATCTCAAATCAGTAGAAAATTCCTTACTCCGATCTCTAGAATATTATAATTTTTTAAAAGATCAAGAAGCACAAGAAGAGACACTTGCTCGGGATCTTCGTTTGGCCGCTCGCATCCAATCAAAGTCAATGACCTTGCCAAAACTAAATCATCGGGTGTACGCAGAAGTTTTGCCGTTGAGTTTTGTCTCCGGTGATTTTTACCAAGTGATCAATGCAGATGAAGATCGAACCATTTTACTCATGGGTGATATCGAGGGTCATGGGGTCACATCTGGGCTTATCGCCATTTTGATGACGACTGTCCACAAAGAGATCATCAGAAGTGGTATCACTTCGCCAGGAGCGATACTTACACGACTCAATAAAGAATTGTGTCGTGAAATTGGAACGCACAGCATGACTGGCATTAGTCTTTTGGTAGATCATAAGAATAAAACTTTAAAGTATGCTAGGGGTGGTTTTCCATTCCCCATTTTGTTTAAAAAAGACTCTGTGGAAATGGAAATTTTACAAGAGAACTCGGGTCAGCTTCTAGGAATTCTGGAATCGATTACATTCACAGAAAAAGAAATTTCTGTTAATGAAGGTGATATCGTATTTGTTTATTCTGACGGCCTTCTTGGATCAACTTCCCACCCATTGGTTCAGACACTTTCAAGAATCAATACGGGAAATGGCCGAATGGATCAAATGAAAACAGAAATAGATACATTCACTGAATACCTAACCTCTTCCGCTAAAGTTCAAGATGACATATCTTATATACTTTTAGAGATTTGACATATTCTGTATTTGTGATCGTTGCTTTTTTTAGAAACTGGAAATTCCAAGTTTTGTCCTGCAATTGACCGTTTCTCGAAGCGGCTTGCCACTCTTTTCTTAATTCCTGTAATTCCAAACGTAGAGGCTGTTGGCCTTCGAACGGGCATAGATTCGAGGTAATGCGTTCCGCCTTAAAAAAGAAAAAATCACCTTTAGCGAAAAACTTTTTATCTTCTTTTCGTAATGTTGTGATATATGCCTGATTTTCCAAAACATAATTATCTACTAATTTATGAGTGAGTGAAACAAGATTTTCATCAGATGGATTTGTTTCGGACAGTTTTTTGGCATTGAATCCAAGAAGGAATAGATTAAAAAGGATTATAGGAAAAAATAAAGTTCTAATCTTTTGATCGGAGTCTAAGATCACATAACCCAAAAATGCGAAAGGTATCCAATAAAATCCCATCAAATCCCAATCAGCGGGAAAGCCCAGTTGGGGGTTATGAAAGAAGCCATGGCATAAAAATGAAAGCGTTGCCGCAAAGAGAAATCGATTCTCTCTTTTTGAAAACAGCATCTGAAAATCTTTTTTGTGAAATATAAAATAATAGGAAAGCAATATAACCGGCAATAAAGAGTTCCATACCATCAGTGAGAATATTTCTTTAACGTGGTTTAATGAGATAAGTCTCTTTATGGGATAAAATGGAGGATGGAGAACATGACTGCTTTGTCTGTCAATAGCTGGATCGTGAACAAATAAATAATAATAAAAACCTACACATAACAATACTCCACCGATGCCTGCACACAAAATTAAATGTTTGAATTTGTCTTCCCTTGGAGACAAAGTCCACCATAAATAGGTAAGCATAATGATAAAATAGCCCGCAACAAGATGCAGATAGATTCCAACAACTACAAGGAGCGTCGCACCTACGAGAATATAAGTAGAATCCTTTTCTAAAATGAGCCAATTTCGAATCGAAAGAATTGTTATAAAAATGAATAAGCTTACAATCGTGTAGTGTTCGATGTATCCATAAAAAATGAGAGTACCAAGGCTTGTCAAAAATACAGAGAGACTCAAAGTGTTGGTTGCTTTTGATTGCTTCGTTTTCAGAAAAAAACCTACACTCATCAGAAAGAAAAATCCAGCAAGGGTGGACAAGACTCGGTAAGAGAGGCGATTGTCTTGATCCCAACCAAAAAAACGAAAGAATACTTGGCTGTAGCTGTGGAGCTGGGCTTCGAATAATTCATCCATAGAGATCTGTGCACCAAAAAGTTTGGTTTCTAGATCATTGGTTTCTATCAGTAAAATACCATCACCCCAATTTAGATTTTGAAATGGAAGTAACAGATATAGAACAAAGAAAAAAAACAATACGAATGCATGGTTGCGATTGATTACTGTTTCTAATCGAGCATACAACGTCTGATTATGTTGAGTGTAGAATACGGAAGCCAAAAGAATAAAAATAAAACACAGGACTTGAATAAAAAGTGGTTCTTGGATGATAAACCATGGCAAGGGTGGAAACAAAGTCAATAAACCATAGAACAGAAAGGGAAGTAATAATAGGTATTTATTTAAGCTCGATTGTTTCATGGTATGTTTTTGGAAGATCTTTTTTTGTAACGTAGGGAAAATAACCTTTTCTAATATTTAAAAACAGGAGTTCGGGGAAACTAAAAAAAACACTCTGGAGACCATTGTACAATCTAGTTCCTTTATCCAATGGAAGTGAAATGATCCCAACCGTGGAAACACCCAATGCCCATGTAAGGTTTGTTAAACCATAAACGGGACGTAAGAATATAGTATCGTCCGTAAAAAACAAAAAAGATTGATCATACGGGTTTTTTTTATAGAGGGTCGACAAAGGCCGAAAGTCTTCTTTTAGATTTTGAAATACACTCAGATTCATTTCTGACTTTTTAATAAGTCGATAGGAAAGAATTTTTTTGACATGATTGATTCTATAGTTCTTTTGGATTTGTTTTGCTGAAATAAAGGGAACGAAGGATAGGCTTATCACTTTATCCGACACCGTTCCACCCAAGACCCTTTCCCGATCTTTTTCTGACTGATAAAACTCGTTATGGTAACGGAAAATTTCGCCAGTACAGTTGCTAATGATTAAATGATATGGATAAATTTGGGGCACAATCTCACTTACGAACTCGTATTCTTTTTCGGAATGAGGGAATAGCGATTCAGCAATTTCATCGATTTGTTTTGTTTTTTGAAATTTTCTAATACCAGTTTTAGAAGGAAAAGATTCGAAATTGATAATATCGAAGGATTGTTTTTTTAGAGCGTCGATTTTTGCCATGTTCTTTTCAAAATCAACAAATCCGAGTTCGTCAGAGTGAGCTAAAAAGTTTTGGCGTGTGATTTGAAACAATACATCCGCCTCTCTTGATTTTTCTTCCAATATCGGCTTAGGAATTAGTTGGCTATCTGGATAATAAAAAGGGATTTCATTTGCCTTTTTAGGAACTACATAAAAGCCTTGAGCCAGGCTTTCTTTGCAAGCATAAAGACGTATGAGTATGACTATTTCTTCTGTACCCGTACATTGTGTTCGATCTGAAATACACATTTCTAGATTAGATTTTAATCCTTCATACACTGTATTCAAATGAATCATTTCCTTTTCCGTGAGTCGGTATGATTCATTTTGATTCATTGATATGAATGCATCTGATTGGAGAGAGTGGGGGGATAGGAGATGCTCCCTAACGAACTGTTTTTGTGCGTTGTTTTGCCATTCCTCGAATATCGATGTTTGGAAAATTGGGGGTTTGAATGCTAAATTTTGAAGATTATTTCTATTCAGATCTAATGATTTTGTAGGTTCCTCAGGAACACTCTTTCTATCTTGTGCTAGCCAAAACGTATCTGATTGCTCACGCAATAAGTTTAAGTCAGTCGTTAGTTGGAAAGAATCAAATCGGATTAGGTTTTGTTGATTGCTACTGACTACTGGGCCAATATCTTTTTTTTGGAAGTAACCAAGTCCTTCCACTTCAATATCGATTTCTCCATTGGATTCGGAGTGGGAAATTTGTGATAAGAATTGAAGATCTTTTTTTGCATTTTCCAATTTTTGTATCCATCTTTTTTGAATCAGATAACTTTCATCCCAATGTGAGATGAATTTCTCTTTTTCTTCAGCAGGAATATCTATTTCATAAAGATACATACTCCGATTTTCCCAGACTCCGTAATGAAAGACAAATTCTTCCCAAGGTTCTCGAACAATGTGTAAGATGCGATCTTGAAAATTGTATTGAAAGTGATAGACTGTTTTATCAAAAAGTAATGCGGTATGGCCTCCGCTGGCTTGGCCAGAATTTGCTAAAACATAGATAAAATAAATGGAAGGAGTTGTAGGTGGCGGGGCAACCTTTGCACCAAATAGACTTGAAGCAAAGGTTACAAAAAAGAGTGAGAAAACGAATCTTAGTTGGAAGATGTGTAACCTTCTCTAAGAAGCTTCGTCATCTGAGGATGGTGTGAAACTTTAGATACGATATTTTCAAAATCTTTTTCACCCGCACAAGCTAGTTTTAAACCTTGTCCAATACCGATGTATGTACTACGATTTGATTTCCAATTTGTGATCCCATGTTCTTTTGCAATCAAAGCAAGATCTGATTCCAAACCCGATTGGGAGGTAGGGTTTTTGTAGAATAAAACCAATGCAGATTTGATATCCTGTTTGTAAGCAGTTTCTTTCTCTTCTTTGCCACTAGAGATAGACTCAGAAATAGAAGAAACACTTGTGCTGATCGACTTTAACAGAGCTGAGGTGGAATCAGATGCTGAAAATGCAAGTCTGGATAGGGAGCCAGATGCCGTGTCAAGGGATGCACATTGTTGGAATGTAAACGCCAATGAAAGAAAAAAAGCTATAGAAAGTAAGAGTGTTGGGTTCATAATCACCTCGTAAGATTCGTTCCGATAAAGGATATCTTTCGGGAACATTTGGTCAAGGTTTTTTCAGATCGAAAAGACAACGGATCCAAAGGCGGGTAGCTCCAATTCAATCCGATCTTTTTTCGGCGAAAGTTCGCAATCAACGATCGTACCTGTCCAAAAATCTAAAAATGGACCCTTGGACTTGATCGGTTTTGGGAGAGCTACCGACAATTTTTTTGGTTCATTTGTTACATTCCAAAGTCCCACATAACCGGCCGGATTGTAGAGACCCTGTGGAAAATCATCTTCAAATATCCCTAGGGGAATCGGAGTGTTCCCTTCGCATTCGGAATTCAATTGGAATACTTTTTTTAGGAGTGCGAGTCTATCCATCTCTAATTTAGTTAGATCATCGGACACGAGTAACATTCCGCCTGACACACCCATAACAGAAGCCATAATTTTCGTTTGAGCCTCTGTCATTTTATTCTTCTTTTTGCGAACTAGAAGACAATCTGGGTCATTCAACCAAAAGTTTCTATGCATTGATGCTCGTGTTATATCATTTAGGAGAGCTGTTCGTGTGCACAAAGCATTACGATCTTTCAAAAAAACGCGCAAAAGTTCCGGTCCCCAATAAGGTGCTACGTCACAAGAAATTCTCATTCCATCAAAAAAACCAACGGATGGAAAGATAGGTGCACCACATCCAAGTAAGAAAGTGTTTTTGCCAACAATTTTACGGATCAAACTAAGTGCTTCCATATAACGGGCTTGTGGCGACAGATTCTTTTTATACGTGTCACCAGGAAGAAGTCCCGCAAATAAAAAATCTAACTTTAGATATGGATATCCCCAATCTTTTACAATGGTTGTGAAAACTTTTTCGATATAGGCAAGTGATGTGGGATGGGTGATATCCAAGGCATAAGTATATCCACGTCCCCATAATGGTTGATAGATGGCAGGAACAGGTTTGCCCATTTCATCTTTTAATATAGCTTCTGGAAACTTTTTGAAAAATTCAGAGTTTTTGCGAACAAGGAATGGAGCAAGCCATATACCCGGTTTGAGTCCAATGCGTTTGATTTCGTCCGCAACGATCCGCATACCTCCCGGGAATTTATCATTAGGAACCAGCCAGTCACCGATTTCTCTTTGGTATCCATCATCAATTTGAAAGAATTCGATCGGAAGATTTAGTTCTCTAACTTTCGCTAAATTTTCGAAAATAATTTTTTGGTCAATTTTTGTATAATAATAATACCAAGAGCACCATCCTGTAGGAACTTTTTTCGGAAGAGATGGAACATTAATTCCGCTACTGAAATTCTTGAAGTAATCCGCGAGTACGATTTCGGGAGCTCCTTTGAAGTTTTGAATGATGATTTTTGAAATTGCGATTTTGCTATTGGGCTTGAGGTCTGGATGACAATAAAAATCATAAATGGCCGTTACATTTTGCACTTCCCCGTCTGGAGTTAGGTGGGTCTCAAGCTTGATACCAAATTCACCCTGGTTTGCTGCAGCGAAAAGTGTTCCATTCATACTATCTTTCTGATAAAGAATCGTGAAGTATTCAGAGATGTATTCGCCAGCCATCCCTTTGTGTTTAGAATAAATATTTTCTTGGGTGTATTGTAAAAAAGCTAACCTAGGAGAGCGGTCTTCCTCAATGGGACGCATCCGTTTCGAAAGCGACCATGACTGGTAGCCATGTTGGAAAACCTCAAAGCCACTGCCTAAAGGAAATGAGGTTAGATCTATTGAAATAAAATCGATACTAAATCCAACCTCTGGACGAGTGCTTTCTCTCCATACGAGCTTGGGCAAAATTGTTGTTTCTTTCGGTGAAGGTGAAACAATCGAAAGCTGTAGCTCGAATTTACGACAGTTACTTTGAAAGTAACCTGGTTTGATCTCAATGAAGTTGGATACGAAAATTTGATTGTGGATGCGGTATTGAATTTTCATCGGAAAAATCTATTTGATGATTTAAGAGGAGCCTTTTCCATAGTAAGCCATTATGACCCAAAAACGTTCAACTATAAAACCTGTTGTCTTACAAGGCGATTTGAGCGAAGAATTCTTCGATGCATACAAAAAAGAGGATCGCCTCGCAGTCGACTGCGAAATGATGGGACTCAATCCCCGTCGGGATCGTCTTTGTGTCGTTCAGATCTGTGATTCCAAAAATAGAGTTTCGCTCGTACAAATTCTGCCAGGGCAAAAAGACGCACCAAGGCTCCAAAAACTTTTTGAATCAACCGAAATTGAAAAAATTTTTCACTTTGCTCGTATGGATCTGACCTTTCTCAATGCAAGGCTTGGTATCAAATTGAAAAACGTTTTCTGTACAAAAATCGCAAGTCGGCTTGCCAGAACTTACACTGACAAACATGGATTGAAAGAATTGATACGTGAATTTTTCGAAGAAAACATAGATAAAAAGAATCAGTCTTCCGATTGGGGAAAAAAAATTCTCACCAAAGACCAGGTCGATTATGCAAGTACAGATGTGAGATTTTTGATTTCTTTGGAACAGATTTTGACTGAAATGTTGATTCGCGAAAATCGATTTGAGATCGCACAAAAATGTTTCAATTTTATTGAAACGCAAGTGGAACTGGATCTTCTCGAAGCCTATAACATCTTTGAACACTGATGTCTAAAAAACCACCCGCCAAAGTTTTTATTTGCAAAGCCTGTGGTGCTGATTTTCAACGATGGGCGGGTAAGTGTTCTGTTTGTAATGAATGGAATACTATCGAAGAACAAGTCGTAGGTGGAGGTGGGCGATTCGAAACAACTATCAAAGAAACACAATCCCCTCTCAAATATAGAGCTCCCGTCTCTGTTAGCAACATTGAAGAACATTCATACCAAAGACTATCGACTTCCTATTCTGAAATGGATCTTGTTCTTGGGGGTGGTATTGTCCCTGGTAGCCTTCTTTTAATTGGTGGGGAACCAGGCGTCGGCAAATCCACGTTAGTTTTGGAAATTGCTCGTGGTCTATCGAAAGCGGGCAAAGTGCTCTATATCTCTGGTGAAGAGTCTGCTTCTCAAATTGGCATGCGAGCAAGACGGATGGGCCTTTTTGATGAAAATATCCTCCTCTCTTCAGAAATTTATGCGGAAAATATAGCCCAGATGGTAACGGACATTCGACCTTCAGTGGTATTTATTGACTCCATACAAACCATAATGAAAGAAAGCCTTGTGAACCAAGCAGGATCAGTGACCCAGTTGCGTGAGGCCACCCAAGTTTTCCTTGAGACAGCCAAACGAACCGGAGTTCCTATCTTTTTGATCGGGCACATCACTAAAGAAGGAACGATTGCTGGCCCCAAAGTATTAGAACACTTAGTGGATACAGTCTTGTATTTTGAAGGTGATCGGCTCAATTATTACCGTATCCTTCGAGCCGTCAAAAATCGGTTTGGTGCTGTGGGAGATACCGCCATTTTTGAAATGGCATCAGATGGACTCAAACAAGTGCTAGATCGTCATCGTTTGTTTATCTCTCCCGAGTCGGAAGAGAGGTCCGGCAGTGTGCTTTCTTCCGTGATGGAAGGTTCAAGGGCCATTAGTGTCGAAGTACAAGCTCTTGTCACCAAATCTTCGTTTGGCCAAGCTCGTCGGATGGCAGAAGGTCTAGATAACAGACGTGTTATCCTTCTTGCCGCAGTCATTGAGAAGTATCTTTCGATGCCTCTTTCGGAGAGTGATATCTTTAGTAACCTTGCAGGTGGACTTAGCATCGATGAACCCAGTTTGGATTTGGCGATTACGGCTTCGATCGCATCTTCATTCCAAGACAAACCGATTCCTCGTTCGACTGGATTTTTGGGTGAAGTTGGACTTTCGGGAGAAGTGAGGAGTGTTGGTCAAATCGGTTTGCGATTGAAAGAATTGCTCGGCATTGGAATTTCGAAGGTCTATCTGCCACACGGTAACTTAAAGGAAGCCTCAGGCATCTTTGGAGACCTAGAACTGATAGGTGTGAAGCACTTACGTGAATTGGGATTTTGATTTAGAATTTTTTAAATCTTTAAATCAAGGACAGGCGCTCACTTCACGAATGGACAAGTCGTCATTATAAACGGTTCCACTAGAAAGCGTTGGTGAAGCATACAATCCAAAGTGAGCCTGTTCCAAAACTCCACAACCACCTGACACCTTTGAGGTGGAAATCAAAACTTCATCCTGCCAGACCTTGGCCTCTCCTCCGGTCGGATTCAAATCTAAACAGGTCTTGAGTTTGACCCACTGCTTTTGTGGAAAGTTAAGGGATGTGGTTTGAAATGTAAGATTGCTCTGTCCGTGCAAAGGTACATGCATTAAGTAGGCTTTTGATTTTGAGTCAGTGTTTACAAGGACGACACGTTTCCAGTCATTGGAAGCATCTGCAGAATAAGTCGCAAAACTAAACCAATCATTTGAACTAGTAAGATTCATATCCAGATAAACAGAAAACTCTATCAAAACGGGCGTCTTGAATCCTCCTGATGATAACTTATGAAGTTGTATTGTGGGATAACCTCTATGATTGCAATTGATCGGGAAGGCACAGGTCGGACCAATACTGGTTATGGATGCTTTGTGCGATAAACTTCCGGATACCTTTTGCTCCGAAGAAAGAGAATGTGTTGCCGCCGATTGGTAGTTAAGCGGAACGCTATAAAAATTAGAGAACTCGGACAATGATTCAAAACTTGTCTGGTAAGAACGATTGGACTGCACCTTTTGTAGCTGAGCGTTTGTACAAACGATAGATGTGGCACTTTGGTATGCGAATGCAGTTAGACCCAATAGTGCTAGAGAGTCATCCTTATCCTTTGAATCCTTGCAGGACACATTGAGAGAGAAAAGTGAAAGTAGATGAAGAGTGATCGTTAGGAAAGCTTTCATATCTTAGGATTATAGACGAAAAAAACCGTTTTTATGCCTTGGCATTGTACATTCTGCTCCCAATCTGTGGCAAAATCAATAAAATAAGGCAATTTAGAATTTAATTCCTTTTTTTGTTAAAAAATATTGACATTCATATTTGAAATGACATACTTTCGACAATTGAAAGACTTTAGGATGTCCAAATGAAAACAAAAATATTTTCCGTTATCTTCGCTGCGTTTCTTGCAGTTCCCACTTCAGGCCTATTCGCAGGTCCTCTCGATGGCCAGTGCATTGCACTTGTCCACGGGATTCTCGGATTTGATGACACAAAGGGACTCGCTGGTGGACTTGTAAAATACTGGGGTGGCCTTGATGCTTACCTTCGTTCTCAAGGTGCAAAAGTAACTACACCTGGAAGTTCAGCAACAAACAGTGTTCCCGTTCGTGCAGAGCAAATCAAATCGGCAGTTTCTTCTTGGATGACAGCAAATGGTTGTTCTAAGGTTCAGTTGATGGGTCACTCTCAAGGCGGACTTGTTGTTCGTTATATGGTGTCAAACTTAGGCTTTGCTTCAAAGACTGCAACAGTCACTACCATCAATTCACTCCACAGGGGAGCGCCGATGGCAAATATCGTTCTTGCTGTGATCCCAAGCTGGTTGCAACCTTTCGCAAACTCTGCCCTTTCTCTCCTAGCAAAACTCGTTTATCGTGATGGTCGCCCACAAGATGTAATCGCAATGGGACAGTCTCTTACGACAACTTATGTTGCAAGTTTCAATAACACAAATCCAAATGTGTCTGGCATGAAATACTATTCGTATGGTAGTGCGATGGCATGGGCTGATATCATCCAACACCCACTTATGGCACTCACACACCCGATCACTTGGGCTGGTGGTTTGTTCTATGGATTGGGTGGCACAAATGACGGCGTGGTTCCACTTACTTCACAAAGATGGGGAACTTACAAAGGCGAGCCTAGTAGCTACTGGTTTGCGACTGGTATTGACCATTTGCAAGCAACCAACTTTGAGTGGAGTGGACAAGGTTTCTTCAATGTCACAGGACATTACCTTAACATTGCAAGAAACGCAAAAGCAGCTCTTTAATATTTAAAGGCTTCCAGTTTGAAAGAAAGGTTGTGCGAATCGCACAACCTTTTTTATTTTACAGCTATGGATAAAAAGAAAATACTCATTTATATTTTGATTGGCCTCGTTGCTGTTCTTTCTCTATTTTTTATAAGTAGGACGCTTACCGATAAAGGTAGCAAACATAATTCTCAAAGCACGAATGAAGATGGAAGTATGAATGAGGATCCGAATTTTAATCCATTAGGTCAATCTTCAGATTTTTGGGACGAAGCTCTTTCTCCATTTCGTGATGAAAACCCAAAAAGTTATCTAGAAATTTTGGACGATCTGCGCACCGGCAAAATCAACTTTGTCTGGGAAATCTGGGCATTGCGAGATAAGTGTAACAAGGATTATACTCCAGAGCAGTGCAATCAAACATTACTTGCTTACATTGATGCAAATTATGACAGCCCCGGTAAAGAAAAGCTGCGTGAACTTTTTGAAAGTTATTTTAAGTATGAAGCGGCAATCCATAAATTAGAGCTTTCTCCCGACATGAAGTTTGAAGATCGTTACGAAATTCTAAAAGCAAAACGTCGAGAGATCATGGGAGATGAAAAGTCTGATTTGGTTTTTGGAATGGAAGAAGCACAAGTTATATTTTTGGAAGGTTCAGCCAATTTTATTAAAGCTACTGCTAATATGAACCCAGAAGAACGGGTTCGAAAGTATGAGGCATTGAAGAAAAAAACATACGGTTCATACTTTGAATCGGTGGTGGGTCGAGAAGATAAATACGACCATTACCAAACAGAATTGCTTTTGCGAGAAAAGGAATTTGAATCCAACCTCAGCCCTGAGGAAAAAGAAAAGAAACTCGTTCAAATGGAAACCAGATACTTTGGAAAAGAGAGAGCGAATGATCTTGCAAACTTAAGGAAAGAAGAAGTAGCCGCCGCACAAAGGATTTCCGATTACGAAAAACAAGAAAAGGCATTTCTTTCGGCAAATCCATCTTTATCGGGAAAAGAAAAAGAGAAAAAACTGATGGAACTTCGAGTGAAAGCTTTTGGCGAAGAAGAGGCGGAAGCTTACAGCCGAAGAAAACAATTTGAAGAAGAAACCAAAAATCTTTAAGTAGATTTAAGGTTTAGATCTTTCTTTTTTGTATGCTTCGTATGCTTCGTATGCTTCAAAGGTTTCCAAATAATCGTTACCCGCATTCCAGACGATAAAACCATGGCCTTGGGAGTCTCTTGCTCCTAACATCTGTACTTTGATGTAGTCTTTGTATGGCAGCTTACTTGGACCGACCATCATTTTGAAACCTTGGATCCAAGCGATTGCTCGAGTTCCTTTCTTTGCTCGACTAACTGTGAAGTCGAGTCCATCCTTGATTGTTCCATAAGGATCTGCTACTCGTTTGGTGAGACCATAAAAATGAGAAGGATAAAGCATAGGATAGAGGGCTTGCAGGTTTTCGCTGAAAGGTTCAACTTTTTGACCGATTACATCGTTTTCGATAAATGGAACACGCCCAAAAATATCCGCAGACCATTCCACATCGCTACCACAAACATCTTTGGTTTTTTCTTTGTGTTCTTTGATAATACCTAAAATGCTTTCATACCTTTTTTCATAACTCATTGAGAAGTTTGTGCCACCATCCGCATAACGAATGTAATCAAGCTGAATCTCTTTGAATCCAATCGTACAAGCGGTTTTGATTGCGTTTTGAATGGAAGTCATACGAGCAGGCGGGGGCGATTTTTCGATCAGTCCACCTTCAAAATTGACAATGCGGGCGATCGGATAGATTCCCCTCGCTTTTGCATCCATCACTTGTTCGGAAGTAGGTGGGTAAGGTTGGATATCAATAACAGCCGCATTCATCCCGCTTTCTTGCATGGCTCCAAACAATGTGGACCAATACTTTTTATCTCGGATGGTCTTTGTATTGATATACAAGCCTTCGATAAAGGCAGGAGCCTGATTTAAATTTCCACTTCGTGTGGAGCCTACTTCCTTGGATGAGGGGCTCGAGCAGGAGAGCAGAAGAACACAGAGAGCGAAAAAAATGAAATGGATACCCTTTAAGAACATAGCTGTTGCCTTTTGACTCTTTTTTTCCAGATTTTGGGGATAGACATAAAAATCCAATTCATTCAATCTTGGATTATAAAAAATATGTTCAATTGTATGAATCGGAACCAACTATGATCGAAATTTCTCCTGATTATGTTTTAAAGTCCTTTGGACGTTTTGATGAAACATTGGCAAATTCTGGACAGTTCAAAGAGCGTATGGCGCTTCTTACGACTCAGTTCAAACAGCTTGCAACAACCTATCTCAACTTTTTAGGTGATGATGCAAAGATTACGGGTCAGGAAAAAAGAATCCTGATCGAAAGTTTGGAAGAAATGCTTTCGATAACCGTAATGATGCGAAGGTTGGATTTTGGTTCGGAACAATCTGTGGTTGTAATCGAAAAAGGCAATGGACAGTTTCGTATCCAACTTCGCTTTGTTGACAAATCCATCTGGGAATTGAGTGGTTCCGTTGCACCAGAATACAAAATAAAAATAGGTATTTTTCGTGATTGGTTCAATCAAGTTCTTTCAGAAAAGATTCGCGGCTTTCTCACCGAATACGGCAATTCTGCTCTGGACAAAGATATCACTGTCGCGGAGAAGGAAAAGATTGCTCTCCGATTGGATGAGATTGCGATCGATTTGGTAGAGATGATCCTCTACATTGAGCGCTTTATGCAATTTCAATAAATTTTATGCTCAAAACAGCTATTGCCTTTCGAAATGAATTCCTAACACATGATACGGGCTTTGGGCATCCAGAAACGCGAGGTCGTTTGGATAGTTTGCTCTCGGAGTTGGTCCATCTGGATTCAACTCGGTTCCAATGGGAAAAGGATTTTCTTAGAGCCTCCGACGAAGACATTGCTCGTATTCATGACCTTGCGTATATTCATTCAGTCGAGACAGCATGCCTTCAAAATGGAAAGGGATACTTTGATGGAGACACTCCCTTCTCTAGCGGTAGTTTTGCGGCGGCAAGTTTTGCAAGTGGAGCGGGAATTCACTTAGCAGATCAAATCATGCAAGGCAAAATCAAAAATGGTTTTGCTCTAGTTCGTCCTCCAGGTCACCATGCGGAAAGTCAACATGCTATGGGATTTTGTCTTTTCAATAATGTTGCCATTACCGCACGTTATTTGCAAACACTTGGACTGAAAAGAATTTTGATTTTGGATTGGGATGTCCATCACGGGAATGGCACCCAACATCAGTTTTATGATGATGACTCCGTTTTATTCATTTCATTCCACCAATTCCCGTTTTATCCGGGTACTGGTTCTAGTTCTGAAACTGGTCGTGGTAAAGGAAAAGGATATACGTTAAATCTACCGCTTCCAGCAAGATCAATAGAGTTTGATTATTTGAAACTTTGGCCTTTGGTTCAGAAAGCCCTTGCCGAATTTCTTCCTGAAGTTATATTGATTTCGGCTGGTTTTGATGCACATAAAGATGATCCATTAGGTGGTATGCTCCTCGAAACGTCATCATTTGAGACTTTCACCACTAAAATCCTCGAAGAAGCAAAAATGTATGCAAATGGTCGAGTGATTTCATTCTTAGAAGGTGGATACGATTTTGACGCGCTAGCTAAATCGGTACGTGCACACTTGGAAGTATTAGCTGGATAAGTCTCAACTTTTTCTCGTATGATTTTTGTTAATCGAGGATACAAGTCATTTTACCTATTTTATCTCCCATTCTCGCTTCTTATCTTTTTTTTTAATATTGTGCAAGGGAGTGATATCCCATCTGAAGATTTGTATGAAGATGAAAAATCAATTATAATTCCAAAGACAAAGAAAAAGGAAAGTAAAGAACGCAACTACTATGACTTCTTTGAACCACAAGAAACAATATATAAAGAAATAATAGTATCTCTGATTGAAAATGCTGAAAAAGAGAAAGTTTATTTTGAAAAAGGCTGGTTAGACCGCCTTAGATACAAACGGAAATTATTTAGTGGATTTCATTCGGAGGTTGTCTCTGATTCTTTTTTCCTTTCAAAAGACGGGATGGGTAACCCACGAAAGGAACTTCTCGCTTCCATTCGTGCCATTTTTGCAACAAAACGTCTGAACGTTCAACAGTCAGAAAGGGAAAACGATAGCTATCCAGAATGTGTTTTTCCTGAGAGATTTCACTGGTTACGTCAGAGATTTCAGATTACAAATATGATGGCATTCAAACCAGATTGTAAGCGATTTCAGAATTGGAAAAATAGCCTCCAAGTGAAAAATGTGAAACTCGTATTTGCATCCCATTATTTACAGGCACCTGCTTCCATGTTTGGTCATACGTTTTTGAAATTGGACGGCGAACAATCCAATCTAGGTGGCTCAAAATTTTCGGAGTTATTGGACTATGGTATTGGTTATGCGGCAGATCCAGGTGATATCAGTCCTGTTCATTATGTGTTTGGTGGTATAGCTGGTGGTTATAATGGCAAATTTTCGATATTTCCCTATTATATGAAGGTGAATGAATACAACGACTTAGAAAGTAGGGATCTTTGGGAGTATTCATTTCAAATGAATGAAGAAGAACGAGAGATCTTGATTCGATATTTATGGGAAATGGGAAATGCTGAATTTCCTTACTACTTTCAAAAAGAAAATTGTGCTTATCAAATTATGCGATTATTAGAGGTGGTAAAGGGTGATCTAAACTTGGGGCAAAAATACCAACTCACTTTGAGTCCGCAAGATCTTCTACGACTGCTTGTCAAAACGAATTTATTTGTAAATGTGAATCCAGTCCACAGACCTTCTCTTTTGAATCAAATACAATCAGATATCACAAACTTAAATGAAGAAGAAAAAGAGACATTCTTTGAATTGGTGGAAGAAATGGATACATTGTCACGAAAGCAATTGAGCAGTGATTTCCTAAAATTGAAAGAGATAAACAAGGAAACTCAAACTGCCATTGTTCCAATTCTTATCAATACCTATCTCTACAAATTTCCCAATTCCAGGGAAGAGGGAGATAGAACATATTACAATCGTTTGTTGAGTCTCCAAAGTTCTTTGCCAATGAAGGAAGAGGGCAAATCAGTCGAGCCACCCACGATTGAGCTCAATCAAAAAAACTCTCCAGAAAAAGCACACGGCGGTTCTCGGATTTCCCTTGCCTATGGAAATTCCTCATTAGGAAATTTTGCAGAAATTGGAGCAAGGATTGCTCAACATGATTTACTCAATGCAAGTCTAGGACTTCCAAAACATTCCGAAATCCAGTTTCTCAATGTGAAAGCCCGCCAGTATGAAGATAAAAAAATGGAACTGACATCTCTTGATCTAGTTAAACTCGTATCTCTAACACCCTACAATTCGATATCTCAAAAATTATCTTATCTTTTTGCCATCGGCAGTGATACGGTTCAAATGCCGAATACAGAGGTGAGAAAACAAGTGGGAAATCTTGAGATGTTAGGTGGCTACTCATTGGCAAGTGAGTTTACCAAAGGAATAAACGTAGGAGTGCTCTCGTTTTTGGGCGGTGCAAGGCTACAATCCAATTCGGATTTTCGATTTGGTATGAGATATGGTCCACAACTTACATTGAACTATCAATATGGAATCGGAAAGTGGAAATTAGTTTGGATGTATTCGTATGTTTACTTTCAGCCGAGCCAAAATTTAGATTTTTTCCATCATACCTTACGTATTAGATATGAAATCCAACAAGACCACGAGATTCGATTTGAACTAGCCGCGTATCCACTCTATAATGAGCTACTTCTGGGTTACCATTACTTTTATTAAATTATCAGGTGTAATGCGAGAGAGAGCATTACTAGACACATCTTTCAATCAAAAATTTGATCTAACCATTCAAATAATTTTTTGGAATTGAGTATGGAAAAATGAGTCGCTTTCATAATCTCAAGAGTACGAAGTTCCGCATTTTCCTTTTTGGCATAAACCCTATCGCTTAAAAAACGTAAGGATTGTTTCTCAACGATACCATCTCCCAGAAAATTTTGAATTGGGTTTGCGATGGTATCTATCACTGCATACGCTTCATATGCATCGATGTCATCTAACTCGCCATGATAAGTGTCTGTAAAATAATAAGAAATTGGCGACCAAAAAGTTTTGGGCTCGTCTTTAATCAGACCAAAAGAAAGGTCTTTGATGGCATCGCTTCGGAGATTTCCGACCATACCTATGATTTTGAGTGCGACGTGAGGACTTTTTTCTAAGATGAAGCCGAGCCAGAATCCTATTTTTTCTAAGTAGGATCCGCGATTGGGAGTCGCAATCGAAACGACTTTATTAAAATTCCCGCACCACTCTTTCTTCTCCAATTTGGAATAAAACATACAACTTCTGAAAACTAGTCCGCCTAAACTATAATTGACGATATTGGGTTTTGCGTCTGGACATTCTTTAAAAAATATATCGAGTAGGTGCATCAATTTTCGGCCGTTTTCATGAATGGGGAGGCCATGGTTAAATCGAACGTAAATGGGAAAGTAATCTTTTTTGAGGAGTTCTGTTGCGATTCCGCGAGATCGAATCTTTTTCTTTTTATAAGGAACCCATTTTTCGAGCCAAACCGTTTCATCGGTGAAGAGTCCTGGTATAAAAATGACTATCTTTGATTTTCCACTCGCTTTGAATTCGCTTACTACTTCCTTCGCTGAAATATCTTCACCCACTTTGCGAAAGCTCATATCAATTTTTGTGAGTTTGATTCTTTGGTTATGCGAACTTCCCAAAATACTTGAGATAACTCGATTATCAAAGAGAAGCTGGTCTCCTTTTTTTCCTATTGCATCGACAGCAAAGAATGCCTTTTCAAAACTTTGATTGGTCCCAATGATGGTTTGTTCTAAAGTGGCTGTGGCCTTTGCATTGGTATCTCGAATCGATACACCTGCATTTTGTAAGGCGGTTCGCCATTCAGGTTTATAAAAAAATGCATTGGATAATAGTTCGAGACCAGTTTCTGTGCCACTCAAACTTCCATTGACTAAAAGTTGTACTCCGCGAAGGATCGAGTCTGTGGATTTTTGAGAAAGTTGGACTGCGCGTCCTGCGATAGAATGAAAAAAAAGTTGGATCACAGACTGATTCTCAAATCATATTGACTTCTGGAAAAGCAAAATATCTGCCAGATTCATTAGAGTATAAAATTTGTGCTAATGAAGTGGGAAGACTTCGATTCAAGGATGGAACGTAAAATCTGTTTGCTTGCCTCATCATCTTTGGAAGCAACTAAGCTTCGGATTGAAAAAGCACGCAAAGCGTCCATGACCGAAAGAGTACCTTCAGCAGAATCCTTTCTTCCCGTGAATGGGAAAGTATCTGGGCCCCTTTGGCATTGCGTATTGATATTAACGCGCGCTACTTGATTTACCAGGATATCGGTAAGTTTTCCTAATACATGTGGGTCTTTGCCAAACAAACTTGCTTGTTGTCCAAAGTTTGATTCTTTGATGTAAGATACTGTTTCGTCAATATGCGAGTAGGGAACTATGGGAACGATCGGGCCGAATTGTTCCTCTGAATAGAGTCTGGCATTCTTTGAGACAGGAAACAAAACTGCTGGTAGCATAAAAGTCTCACTGACCATACCACCGTTTTCATTGATGATCTTTGCTCCAAAGGATTTTGCATCTTCAATGAGTTCGGTAAGCCATTTTGTTTTGCCCTCTTCGGGCAGTGGTGTGAGCATCACATCTTTGTCCCATGGCATACCAGATTTCCATTCGGAGAGAGCTTTTGTATATTTGTCCAAAAATGATTTTGCCAATTTCTCAGGAACAAAAATGATTTTTAATGCGGTACATCTTTGCCCATTGAAAGAAAGACTACCGGCTAGGATCTCAGGAATCGCGGCATCCAAATCACAATCGTCTAACAAGATCGCTGGATTCTTTGCATTGAGTCCCAGAATAGAACGAAGTCGATTGAGTCTTGGATGTTTTTTTGTGATCACATTTGCCGTATTGCTCGAGCCGATAAATGCAAAAACATCTACTTTTCCTGATTCCATAATGGGAGTTACAACAGACGCGCCATCACCGTACAAGGTATTGATGACACCTTTGGGGAAGGCTTGTTGGAAACATTTGAGTAATGGTTCAAGAAGTAAAACACCAAACTTTGCTGGTTTGAAAAGAACAGTATTTCCCATTGCGAGTGCCGGGATGAGGGTGCAGAAAGTTTCATTGAGAGGATAGTTAAATGGACCCATACAAAGTACGATTCCGAGCGGAGCCCGTTTGATTTGAGCAAGGATCCCTTTTTCAAAAACAAATCGGGAAGAGTCGCGGTCTGTTTCCTTGAGTGCATCAATCGTATTATTGATATACTCGATGGTTCGATCAAATTCTTTGGCGCTGTCTTTGTATGATTTTCCAATCTCCCACATCAGAAGTTTGATGATGAGATCGCGCTCTTTGATCATTAGATTGGTAAATTTTTGAATCGCTTGGATTCTTACTTCGACGGTAGACCTTGGCCATTCCCCGCCACCACCATCGTATGCCCTTTCGCAAGAGTGAAGTGCTTCGAGTGCCTCCTTAGAACCAAACGCTGGATAGCTTCCGATCGAAACTTGTTTTGTTTGTCCATTTTCTCGAAGACATAATGGTGATAGAACTGAAATGGATGCGCCGTCCCAATTTTTAAGTTCGCCATCAAGTAGATAGTGCTTTTGGTGGATCGGTTTTAAAAAATATTCGCTCGGAATGTCTGTCGCTTCTGGAAAAAGAAAACTCATAAGGAAATGCTACCCAAAGCACCTAAAAAAGCAAGGAAAAGCGCTCTAAATGCCCGATATTGAAATTGTGGACACACTTTCACCAACTGAATCAGCAGAGTGGATGGCTATTTCCGATCGACTTTTGGCAAGAGTGCGAGAATTGGAAGAATTGATGCGAGAAGTGCGATCCGATCTAGAGACCTACCGATCCATTCGTGAAGAATGGAAACGATGCCATAATGAATGGAAAGAGTCACGAAAAGCGATTTAATCACAAGCTAATTCTTGTTTGGGTAGCCTTAGGTTCATAGGTATTCCCCACAATTGTGGGATACCTACCATTGCGAATGTATTTTTACAGGCTATACTGAGTGAATGAAGACATTGCGTTCACATGGGATGATTTCCGTTTTGATTTTCATCTCGATACTTTTTACAATTGATCCAAGGCCGCTCTCTGCTCAGTCGTTCCAACTTACATCGGGGAATTCAGCCTTACTTTTACAGGAAACCCGAAACCGTTTGTATGAAACTGATCCCAAGAGGAAATTTGTTTTTGAAGATTTGATCGTCGATAAAACCTCATACCCATTCATTGAGACGAATATCAGTCTGTTATTAGGCTCCTATTCCTTCCAAGCCTTTAATTATGAGGGTCAAAAACTGAATTATTCCACTAGAGGAGAAAAAAGTTCGTATCATGACTGTAAGGGGGATGTTTGTATCCTTCTTACCGATCGAAATATCCTTGCTGTGACAAATTATGCTACTGATTGGTCCAAAACTTCGTTCTATAATGAAGAAAAATTTTCGACAAAGCTTGGTGATAAGGCAGCCTTTGTTGTTACGGATCGGGCAGTTTATATGTTCAATGGGTTTTTGAGTGAATGGACGCGGATTGGTCTGGAATCTGAAGTGGTGACAGCTGTTAGTAATAAAAATGAATTGGCATTGATTGTGACTTCCAAAAGAATATTTTTCTTTCAATTGCCCAGTGCCACTAGCTCAGAAATAAACGTCACCCTGAAACCCATCCGCAGATACGAAATCCGCTCCAATACGATTGAATGCTTTAGCTATGACCGAGTCTTCCAATATGATTCCGGCAAGAACCAAATCGCTGAAGTGCGAACCGACCAATAGAGAATGCTGCTTTATAAGGCTAGGATTTCGTCTAAAGATAGGAGGAAATTTATGGAAACATCAATTTTTAAAAAAATATTTCGAGTGATACTCGGTGCCTTTATGACATTAGCAGGCATTGGCCATCTAACATTTCAAAGGGGAGAATTTCAGGCTCAGGTTCCAAGATGGTTGCCTCAAGATCCTCATTTTATAGATTTTGTTGTTCTATCTTCGGGAGTGGTTGAAATTTCCTTAGGTCTAGCGCTTATCTTTTTAGTAAAACATCAGATAAAAGTTGGTCTAACTCTCGCACTCTTCTTTGTTGCGATTTTTCCTGGAAATATTTCGCAGTATACGAACGGTATCAGTGCGTTTGGTTTAGATACTGACGAGAAGCGTCTGATTCGTTTGTTCTTTCAGCCAGTTTTGATTTTATGGGCACTTTGGTCGACTACAGCTTTAGGTTATCTAAAGTCGCGTTTTACTAAAGCCAGCTAATCAAGTTGAGTTAACTTTACCGTATACGAGCTGTGGGAGTGGATTCTTCCAAGATCCAGTCCCCAAATCCAGGTCGAGTTGCCCCTGGCGATTCGACTTCAAGAGTTTAATTTTGATTTTGCGAAAGTGTCAGCACACTCCCCGGAAGCTGTCCTTAAAACGAATTACTATTTCCAAATTACCATCTTGAATCGTTCGTCAATCATGCCAAAGTATTTGCATTTCCAGGTACTTTGAGCAAAGAAATCAAGATAAATCCATTCGTTCTTATGGGCGAGCAAGTGTCTTGCGGCATCGTTCCAATCAATGTTCTGAAGGATTGGTTCGACCTTTGCCTTTACATCGCAAATTTCCTCGTAATCAAAACTATCCCATTCCCAGTGCAATATTTCTAATGAGTTCCCTCTCCGATCAACGTAGTCCATGCTAAAGTCTAGTCCCCATTTGGGACGGATGGCAATAATTTTATTGAGAAGCGGTAGCTCCATAGCCCATCGCTTAATTTGTAAGAGTGCCTCTCCAGCATATGCTTTTCGTTCAAATAACAAACTATGATTTAATACAGGACCTTCTATTGAAATTGGCTGTAAGAACCAATCTTGTTTCATTGCATGAATATGATCACGATGTGACTTTGTTATAACCATGTTACTCTCTGCAAATTTTTTTTCGACCTCTGTTAGATCGTATCCATTTTGATCGAAAAGCGCCATGTCATTGTATGAGGGAACGTACGGAGGGTTCGTAACTGGAACTTGCCAATAACCATTGGAATTAAACGCGTTGTCGCAGAGGATTATCATTCTATTTCGAAAATGCTATAGTATTTAGACTAGAAGGCATTTAGCCCTCGCTTGGTAGAAACACCCATAAATCAGGGCGACCCACGTTACAATGTACTGCTCGGTTAAGAAGCCCCATAAGCGGCCACGAAAAGAACAACGCCCGGCGTGCCACATGCCAAGGGTAAAATACGTTTTTTTCTAATATGCTACTATTGTGCTCCTTCAATGTTGCCAATCGTTGAGAAACCGAAGGAATTGGGTGAAATATAGCTTGAATCCATGGTTGTCTGCTTGGCTCCTCGTCTTGCCAAGCATCCAAATTCTTGACGCCTGATTCTATCGCCGCGATGGAAGCCGTAGCTTGCCCGTTAATCGAACGCTGATCGAGTTTCAAAACAGTTTTCTGGTTAAGCGATGGCAGTATCAAAACTCCCAAAAAGCTCCATAAAGTTGTAAATAAAATAAAGGTTAACCAATCGCTAGGTGAACGAAAGGTCAAAGAGCCAATCACTAAAATCAAGGCTGCACCCACGGTATTAAAACCGATGGCAACAAGACATCCCATCCAATTGGCGAAACCATTTACTAAATCATCGCGTCGTTTGCTTATCCATAATAACGATTCCCTATGAGGGAATTGCTTTAACCAATGTGCAGGATAAATTATTTGACCGATAAGGGTAACACCTCCGGTAAAACCAATATCTTGGCTATTCCATGAATTTTCTATTAGGTGATTTTGGTTAGATTCTACATTAAAAGAGCCCACCAGAAATGCTATGGGTTTCTGAAATAAAGCAAAAATCAGTTGAATGCCAATAATAAATGCGAGTCGAAGGACCAAACTGTCAACTGCGTGAAACCAGGAAAACAATGCATAACCACCTGCGAACAAAATAATTGCCTGGGAAAAACAGCCTTTAGCCCAAGTCTTAAACCAGCTAAAAAAACTTGCGGAGGATCGGTTGAATTTTCTGGGTAAGATAAAACCGCCCCAAACATCGAAGGGAAGTGACAAAAGAATATAAGTAGAAATAACTCCAGTTAAAAGTTGGTAAATAGAAATGGATGCGAAGAGATTCCCAGAAACATTGAATGCCAAAAATAAAGATGCGAGAACTACCCAAAAACCCACCGTAATTATTCCTAGTTTTAATCGCGCCTTAGCGTAAGTCATATCCAATCTCCATATCTATCCTTAGACTTGAGGATCTTCTGCAAGTTCGGTCGTGAAAAATTCTACGATGCCTGAAATACCTTTAAGTTGATGGAAACCGACGGATTTCCAGTTTAACCGCTCGGTGCGTTTACATCTTTCCTCTATTGCTAGTAAGCCATGTTCGAGTAACGGCAATTTACTTCGCGTTCGTTCCACATTCAAAGCAGATGTATTTCAAAATTTTGCCGCCGTATTCTTCGACCACTTAGGAACAAGACAGGGGTTTTTCCAAGACCAGCCCCCAAATTCAGAAGAGAAGCCCGATCTTCGCCACACAATGCCCATAATGGGAAGCCATCGCAGATAACGGATTAACAAACCCTTAAGTGTTAAAAGTGATAAGAAGTTGACATTGAATGTTTTTGCGAGATTTTTGGAAGATTCAATTTTGCAAAATATCGCTAAATTAGAATAAGGTAAAAAACAGTGAGTCCAAGCGAACAAAGACGGTTGTGTTGGCAATTGACACTCGGTCTGGAGCTAATGACATCAATCCTTGGTGTTCCGATGGCGATTCTATTCATCATAGCTGCTGGTGATTTTGATTTTTTCGGATCCCTTTTGGTAATTGGAACTGCGACGATTGCCCTATTCACTTCCTATGTTTGGCCCACGATCCGTTTCTATCATCTTAAAAAGATCTTGGCAAAAACATCCGAAGAAATTTTTGAAAAACTCTCCGAGGACGACAAAAAAAATCTCAAGTTGAAAATATTACGATTTCCTTTCATAAACTCATTTTACTACCTAATCCAATGGTCCATCGGTATACCAGTTGCGGCTTTGATTCTTTTTGCATTCCTACCTTTTCAGGTAAAACAAATGCTACCTTATGTTTTTTTGCCCGCTTTAATCTTCCCTGTATTGGGCGTATCCCATTTTTTCCTAACAGAAATCAAACTCTCTCCAGTGCTAACACTGCCCTATCTTACACGAGTAGAATTGGAATCTATTACGATACCTAAACTTGGTATGGTTCCCCGAGTCTTTTTGACCATGTTGTCAGTTTTTTTTCTCTCGACGACAACTCTTGGTTACTTGTTAATTGGAAAGGCTATTGGTTATATCGATTTAGAAAATGCATCCCTAACACTTTCTTCCTTATCTGTTTTTATTGTCCTCGCTATCTCGGTTTTGTCATGGCTATTTGCAAAGACTCTTAAACAAAATTCAGGAAATATGATCTTCACCTATGGACAATTGGCAAAAGGAAACTTGCATAACACAGTCCCTCTTATTTCTACCGATGAACTCGGTCATGGAGTTCGAGATTTAAATTCCTTTATTATCAAACTGCGGGATCTTATCACAAGCGTGCTATCGGAAGCAGAGGTTCTGTTTTCCCAAGCAAACCAACTTTCAAAGTTTACGAAGGATTTGAATGAGAAGATGTCGGACCAGGCTTCAGCAACGGAAGAGATTTCCGCAGGTGTTGAAGAGGTTTCTGCCTCTATCCATTCCACTGCAAATTCTGCTCGTGCCCAATCTCTTACAACAAGCTCGGCAGGTAAAAATGTTGAATCACTCGAAGAGATACTCCAAGAAGTACATTCCTTAATGGAAAAAACGGAATTCGAAACCAGTAAAATGGAATCGGAAACAGTGATCGGGAGACAGGCCTTAGATGCGAGCCTTAAGGCAATGAATGAAATCGAAAAGAGTGTCCAAAATACTGCGTCGGTAATCCAAGTGATAAGCGAAATTTCTGATCGAGTCGGTTTGCTATCTTTAAATGCTTCGATTGAAGCAGCTAGAGCAGGAGAATCTGGTAGAGGATTCGCTGTCGTAGCAAGCGAAATATCGAAATTAGGTGAGCAAACTTTTGAAAAGATTGATAGGTCGATTGCGACAAGTATTTCACTCATCAAACAATCTTCTGATAAAACAAAAAGTCAAGTTCAGATAGCGGAGACAGTAAAGAATGGATTTGAACAAATAGCAACCGCTGCTTCTGAAATCAGTCAAAATACAGAAGAACAATCTAGAACTTCAGATGAGTTAGCAAAAAGTATAAGTTCTATTGCAGATGGTACGGAGATTTTAAATCAAATCACTACAGAAATAGAAAGTCTAAGTTTAAAACTATTAAACCAGGCTGATAAACTACAAAAGGAAGTAGGATATTTTAGTTTATAGGTTTTAACCACTTAGGAACAAGGTAAGGGTTTTCCCAAGATCCAGCCCCCAAATCCAAAAGAGAAGCCCGATCTTCGCGACACAATGCCATTATGGGAAGCCGACTGGCGCGAGTGGCGACTATATTTTACGAACGGGCTGTCTAACGGGGATGAGGTGCAGCCATTTGTTATCTTTTTAACCTAGACCATCACCTGCTCACCTGCATGGCATTATCCAAGGCAATGGTAACTGGCTGGAGGAGTGGAGGCGATGGTTCTGAGTAACGCACGCCGGCAAATGGATTTGGTCCTGGACCTCCTGGATTATACAGAGCCCGGTATCCACCTGCCAGTCCCGGCATCTCCAAAAAGGTAATATTCCGAGCCGCCGCTTCATCTCCACTTAGAATGATGTCAATGTAATTATCCAGATCTTCTGAGTAGCAGTCATCATAAAAGACATTCGTGGAGTCAGATTTTAATCCCAAGTCAGACAGACCCAAAATTCGGAGCGAACCACCAGAAACAGAATAATCAATGCCAACTTTGTCCATGATTACCGTAGATCCGCTAGATCCCAGAACCCGAAGACGAAAAAACTTTTCGAAATCGGTAGGACGAACTCCACGCACACCGTCGGGTGAAAAACCACCGGTAGTCAACATTCGAAGCCGGAATTTGGCCGAAGTCCCATAGAGGGCAACCTCATCATTTGGTATCACACCCTGAGAAAAATTAGTAACGCCCCCCTCCCCTTTGGGAGTCTGATCGACAAAGTTCAACTTGGCTCCGACCAGGGTTGGGCCGCTAGCATAACCACTCTTATCTGTGATCCATGACAATCCAACAGCAGATTTTTCGCCTGTGGGCCCGACTAATGTCAATGGTGTAGCAGTCTCAACAATATCGATCCGGACAGGAAACTCTGCGCCGGACTCTCCTGAAATTCCCCTGTTGCCAAATTGCCCAAAAACAACAATCACATTACGCTCATTTAATTCCCAGTTTGGAAACATTCCGGCAGCCTTAGGGAAAACCACCCGACCGGTATTGAGAGTAAATTTAAAAGCGGCCGGATCAACAGTGTCTGTCCTAACCGGCCAACTGAAAACAATTGGTAAGCCGTCATCATAGGCAATGGTAGATCCAGGACTAATCTTATACGCAAACGAAATAACAGAACTCAACGCCGCACTCGTGCGCTGACGAGGCGTCCGGCCAGCTTCACACTGAGGAGAAGAGTCCCAGGCACCACCAGCCTCACGCACTGTTTGTTCATCAAGAGAGGGGAGACCAATGATTCCATCAAAACCCATTCCGGCAGACAATATTTTGGGATCTGCTGACCAATAGTCGGCTGACTGAAGACGCCCGTCATAAAGTTGTGAAAAATTAGTGTATTGAATTATAGTCGGAATAAGCAGGAAAAGTGGGAATCCATTCGAATTCCCTGTATCCTTTTTTTTAAAACAAGAAATGCACAGAGTTAAAACAAAGCCGATTGTTAATAATGAACGCATGAAATTAACCTCCGCGTACCTTTTCACAACAACAACTCCAATGCAACAATACAAAACCTAGTTGCAACCTGAAAATTATTCTTTTAGATATATTTACCACTTAGGAACAAGATAGGGGTTTTTCCAAGATCAGATCCCTAAATCCAGAATGGTTGTCCCGTCTGCGCGACAGATTGCTCATTATAGGAAGATGGCTGGCTTAAAGGCGACTATATTTTATGTACTTGCTACTTCAGAGCTTCGTCATGAAATAGTATTAAATGTCACTAACAGAGTCTTAGGCGTCGCTCCAAATACTGAAATCAACTG
>VYLP01000031.1_pt1 | contig 117657 bp, 118 predicted proteins | sample 5114311 | NCBI WGS metagenome assembly VYLP01 (sample SAMN12291775, study PRJNA351875) | freshwater metagenome | isolation source: freshwater lake | place: USA: Michigan, Lansing Lake | collected 2013-08-14 | reverse complement strand
TCCCTTGGCACACAGACTTATTTCAGCCGGGGCGCATGGTTTGCGTCGTATTCCGGGCCAGTCCGTTAATCTGGCCCACCTCATCTGGCGCACACCACGCGCCCCGGCCCCTCTACAAGGTGCACCCCCGGTGGTTTTCCGCGCGGGGCTATTCATGCTGCTTTACCCTGCAACCGCAGTTGAGGGTTTCCCCTGACACAATAAAACTCTAGGTCTGGGGCTATGGTTGGATTGATTGATCGCGATAGCCGGGTGTGGGCCGTTTTGGGGCCAACCAATACGGGCAAGACCCACTTGGCGGTGGAGCGTATGCTAGGCCATCCCACGGGTATGATCGGATTGCCACTGCGGCTGTTGGCGCGCGAGGTTTATGATCGGATCGTCAAGCAAAAAGGCGTCGGCCATGTTGCTTTGGTGACGGGGGAGGAACGGATTGTTCCCGCCTCAGCCCGCTATTTTGTGGCAACCGTGGAGGCCATGCCGCTTGATCGGCCTTTCTCCTTTATTGCCATCGACGAAATTCAATTATGTGCAGACCCAGATCGTGGGCATATCTTCACGGACCGGTTGTTGCGTGCGCGCGGTCAAGCCGAGACGATGTTCCTGGGCTCGGACACCATGCGGCCGATGATCCGCGCCATGATCCCGGGCATTGAGATCGAGCGGCGCGAGCGTTTGTCCACTTTGACTTATACCGGCATCAAGAAGATCACCAAGCTGGCGCGGCGCAGTGCCATCGTCGCGTTCAGCCAAGAGGAAGTTTATGCCATTGCCGAACTGATCCGTCGCCATAAGGGTGGCGCAGCGGTCGTCATGGGCGCGCTTAGCCCGCGCACCCGCAATGCGCAGGTCGCGCTTTATCAATCCGGTGAAGTCGATTTTCTGGTCGCAACTGACGCAATTGGTATGGGTTTGAACATGGACGTCGACCATGTTGCCTTTGCGAGCCTGTCAAAATTTGATGGGCGGCGGCACAGACCCCTGCGTGCAGACGAGATTGCCCAAATCGCCGGGCGTGCGGGTCGTTTTCGGACTGACGGGACATTTGGTGAGACCGCTGACTGTCCTGACCTTGATACAGAAACCGTCGAGCGGATCGAAGGTCATCAGTTTGAGCCCGTCGATGCACTAGAATGGCGGACGTCTGACCTTGATTACCGCTCATGCCAAGCCCTCATCGCCTCGCTCGAAGCGCCATCACCGCATCCTTCCCTTAAGCGCTCTCGCGGGGCGATAGATGAAGAGGCGTTTCGCCGTTTGGCCGTTCTGGAGTGGGTCCAGCCGCTCACGAGGTCTTCGGTCGGGGTGCGCCGTCTGTGGGATGCGTGCCAGCTGCCTGATTTTCGCAAAGCGCCGCAGGATGAGCATGTTCATTTAATTGAGGGATTGGCCGAACACCTGCTTAAGCCTAAAGGGTTGGTACCATCGGACTGGTTCGCGCGTCGTGTGAACGAGTTGGATCGAACCGATGGCGACATCGAACAATTGCAACAAAGGTTGGCGGCAATCCGCACTTGGACCTATGTCGCCAACCGTTCTGACTGGGTTGATGAAAATAGACACTGGCAAGGCCAAACACGGGTGATAGAAGACCGTCTATCTGATACACTCCACGAGCGCTTGATGCAGCGCTTCATTGATAAGCGTACCTCCGCCCTTTTGAAGGGCCTTAAACGGGAAAATGCCATGGAAGTTGACGTGAAAGAAACCGGCGAAGTGACTGTGGAAGGCCACGCGATTGGCCGCCTCGTCGGTTTGCGTTTTCAGGCAGATCCCGAAGCCACAGGACTTGAAGAACGCGCCGTGAAAAATGCCGCGTTCCAAGCCCTGCGACCCGAGCTAACGCGCCGTCTTGAAGCGATAGCCACAGGGGGCATCAACGACTTTGTGTTGTCTGATCTTGGTGTGGTGATTTGGCGCGGCGATGAGATTGCCAAATTGATGGGCCGCCAGCCCTTGTTAAAGCCGCGCGCGGTGATGATAGGCGGCGAACTGGGTCCAGAAGACGTGTTGAAGCGCGCCCAAGAACGGCTCGACAATTGGTTGCTGGAGATTGTTGCGCGAGACTTGGTGCCATTGAAGGCCTTGGCGGAAGCCGCTGACGGCGAGAGCTTGAAGGGCTTGGCCCGTGGTGTCGCTTATCGCGTCGCCGAAGCTGGTGGCGTGATGGACCGGACCGAGCTCGATGCCGACATCAAACAATTGTCGCAAGATGATCGCAAAGCCCTGCGTGCCGTGGGCCTACGTTTTGGCCGCGCAAATGTTTATGCGCCAGCGCTTCTAAAGCCGCGCCCGGCGCGTCTGCATGCCTTGTTTGCCTTCTTTGCCGCGGGTGGCGACCCCACAACCAATGCGCCTTTCTTGCCGCCTTTGGGGGTTACAAGCTTTACCTTGACGAGCCCTGTTGAAGCCAAGCCCTTAGCGGCTGCCGGCTTCCGCGCGTTCGGACAACGCGCCGTGCGCCTCGATATTGTCGACCGGATTGCGGATGCTTTGTTTGAAGCCGCCGAAGCGGCCAAGGGACCTTGCGTATTCCCGGCGGTGATTGTGTCGTTACTTGGGGCTTCCAACGAGGATGCTGAAGCGGTTGTTGAAGCGCTCGGCTGGGAGAAGTTTGAGACAACACGTCCAGTGAAAGCCCCAGAAGCACCTGCGCCAGAGGCTGCACCAGAGGCTGCGCCAGAGCTTACAACAGAGCCTGCGGATCCCGTAACTGAAGTGGCGATTGATGCTGAGGTCAACGAAGGCGGCGCGCCTGACGTCGTGCCTACGCCGGACGCAGAGCCTGAGCCGGAGGCAGAGTTAGTCATCGAAGCGACTCCTGAGCCAGAAGCAGTTGAAGCCGCAGTCACAGAGGCTCCGATGATGGAAACCGTCACCCTGTGGCGTCGCAAGCGCGCTAAGCCAGCTCGCACCGATCAACGACCCTTTAGACGCGGCGCTCCAAATCGGGCTCCTAACCCGCGCCCGCAAGGTCAAGCGACCGGTGAGGCCCCAGCTCGCGAAGCCCGTCCGCCACGTGATGATGCGGCTCGGCCTGCTCAAGGTCAGCGCCGCGATGGCAATCGTCCGCCACGCGAAGGTGGGTTTAAGCGGCCTGAGGGTGGTCGTCCGCCGCATCGCAACCCAGAAGGGCGCAGCTTTGCTGCCGCGCCACCGCGTCTGAATTCTGGGGGAGGGGCTGCGATTGATCCCAACAATCCGTTTGCTGTTTTGGCGGCTTTGAAGTTGACGGCAGAGCCCGTCAAGCAAGCCAAAGGTGGCCCGTCGCCCAAGAAGCATCGCGGCAATAAGCCCAAGAAGGCAGGCGGCAAGCCTGCTCCCGCCGTGGAGCCGCAATCTGAATGAGCGAGGAGGCTGATCGCGCTCGGCTGGATGTCTGGCTCTGGCGCGCCCGCTTTTTTAAGACCCGCAGCTTAGCGAGCGAATTTGTCTCTCGCAAAGGGGTTCGCCTTGCGCGGGGCGGTTTGGCTGTCCGCAAGATCGACAAACCCGGCTATACAATCGCGCCGGGGGATGCTTTGGCCTTTGCCATTGCAGGCCACCCCTACCATGTAGAAATTCTTGCTCTAGGTGTGAGGCGAGGGCCAGCATCTGAGGCTGTTCTGCTCTATAATACCGCAATCAGCCGGGACGAGGTTGACCTTTCTGGTCAGCAAGGTCACATCGGCGCCGAAAAACTACTAAGGAGATCCAGCTAGGACCATGACCTACATCGTGACCGACGCCTGCGTGAAGTGCAAATACATGGATTGTATCGAAGTTTGCCCTGTAGATTGCTTCTACGAAGGCGAGAACTTCTTGGTTATCCATCCTGATGAATGTATCGACTGCGGTGTATGCGAGCCAGAGTGCCCCGTCGATGCCATTAAGCCCGATACCGAAGATGAGCCCGACGGCAAGTGGCTGAAGATCAATTCTGACTATGCCAAAATCTGGCCCAACATCACCGTGAAGGGCGAGCCCCCAGCGGATCGTGATGACTTTGCCAAAGAAGATGGCAAGTTTGAGAAATACTTCTCGCCCAATCCTGGCGAAGGCAATTAAGCGGCGGGCCGGTGTGCCCGCTGTCAGGAAGGTCGCGAGGCCTTTGGAGTTCGTTCGATGAATTGGTCCAAGACCTATGACGGCGCAGAGCCGATGCGCGTCAACAAATGGATGGGCCAAACCGGGGTCTGCTCGCGCCGCGAAGCTGAAGCCTTGATCGATGCAGGCCTTGTCTCGATTGAAGGCGAAACCGTTTCAGACATGGGCCGTAAAATCCAACCCGGCCAGACCTTGACCATTGCTGAAGCCGGCAAGTCACAACTGGACAATCGCTTCTCCATCGTCATCAACAAACCGCCCGGCATCGTCTCTGCCCACCCAGAGCCTGGCCAAGTGCCAGCAATCCGTTTGCTGACCGCAGATAATCTGATCGGTTCCTCCGACATCATCCCTGACGAAGAGATGAGCTTAGCGCCCGTCGGTCGATTGGATATGGACTCACGTGGGCTGCTGGTTTTGTCCGAAGATGGTGTGTTGGCCAAAGCCTTGATTGGGCCCCAGTCTGGCCTTGAGAAAGAATATCTGGTGGCGATTGAAGGCATCATCACCGATTGGGCGCTACAAAAGCTCCGCTATGGGCTTGTTCTGGATGGTCGCCAGTTGAAGCCCGCCGTGGTGGAAGTCATTGGCCGCTATCGCTTGCGCTTCATTCTGACCGAAGGCCGGAACCGGCAAATCCGCCGCATGTGTGAGGCGGTGGGTCTTTATGTTGTCGATTTATGCCGGATCCGGATCGGCTCCTTGACGTTAGGTGACTTGCCAGAAGGCAAATGGCGTTTGCTGACCGGACCCGAACGTCAGGCCCTGATTGGTGGCGCGCAGCCTGCCTCGCCAAATTAGTGGCGAGGTAACGTCCGGGGCTGTCGCATCCTGCGCGCTTCACTTTCTGAATTATTTATGATATAAACGTGATGCTGGTGCAGTCCTGCACAGCATTCTCTGGTGGACCCCAGCCTTACGAAGCAAACCGACACAACATCGTAACGATCTTTTTTAGGAAAGCGCGTGGCGGTGCAAGTGAATTTTTGTCTCTGACGGGTTGGCATGGTGCGAGGGTGAGTTCGCGATGAGCGACGTTAAGAAGACAACATTCCAAACAGGTGACTATGTGGTTTATCCAGCGCATGGCGTTGGTCGGATCACCGGGATCGAATCCCAAACAGTAGCAGGTATGAGCCTGGAAGTTTTCGTCATTGCGTTTGATCAAGACAAAATGACTTTGCGCGTTCCGACATCGAAAGTGAAAACAGGCGGCCTGCGGGCGCTATCTGGCCCTGCTATTATGGACGACGCTTTGAAGACCTTGACCGGTCGCGCGCGCATTAAACGCGCGATGTGGAGCCGTCGGGCCCAAGAATATGAAGCTAAGATCAATTCCGGCGATTTGATCTCGATCGCCGAAGTCGTCCGCGACCTCCATCGTGCAACCGACCAGCCAGAGCAATCCTATTCAGAGCGGCAATTGTACGAATCTGCCCTTGACCGTATGGCTCGCGAAGTGGCTGCGATCGAAAGTGTGAACCGCGAAGAAGCCATCAAGAAACTGACTGGCACCTTGGCAACCCGCGCCGCGTAAGCGACCTTCTTCTTTGAAGATCAAAAGATCCCGGTTGGTTCGTCCAGCCGGGATTTTTTGTTGGTTTAGCGCTTCAAGTCACTTTCCAATGAAGTGGAGACGCTGAAAAGCTGCTTCCCATCTGGCCCGATTCTGGTGGGCCCTAAGGGTCACCACATGGCTTCCAGATAAACTTCTACCACACCAACCCTGTCTTCCCAGCCGCAGCCTCAGTGCAGATCCGTGACCTTAGCGGACGTGCGCATGAGATATCCGACTGGTTACGTTATGGCGCATAATGGCGCTTTGAATGAGGGGATATTGCGGTAGGAAGCCTTGGACTTAGATGCGCAATCGACGATAGTCGAGTGACGGTCCGCTTTTCGCTTGCAATATGATCACAAAATGATATCATATTGATAGTGATTGAAGGAGCCTAAAATGTCTCGGACTGAAATCAACCGCACTGTCGAGCGTCCGACGCTGTCGATGCCAGGTTTGCCAATGTTTCTCGCCTTTTTGCTGGCGATAATTGTGTCTATCTATATGTTTGTGTCTGGTGGTGAGAGCGCCAATTTCCCCGTGGCGACGATTTTGTTTGCCTTGAGTATTTTTGGCATTTGCGGTTTCTATTCGATCCAGCCCAATGAAGCGGTGGCAATTTTGCTGTTTGGTGCTTATCGGGGTACCGACCGCGCGACGGGTTTGCGCTGGGTTTGGCCATGGTTGACGCGCAAGAAAATCTCGATGCGGGTCCGCAACGTAACGTCGGACAAGCTTAAGGTGAATGACAAGGACGGCAATCCGATTGAAATCGCCGCCAATGTCGTCTGGCGCGTACAGGATTCCGCGCAGGCCTTGTTCGATGTTGATGATTATGAACGCTTTAGCCGGATCGAGATTGACACCGCGCTGCGCGACATCGCCGCCCACTATTCCTATGACCATGCGGCAGAGGGTGAACTGACCCTGCGCGGCCATGCCGAAGATGTGGCAACTTTGTTAGGTCAGCGCCTGAACCAGCGCTTAGCTGTTGGTGGGATGGCGGTTGATGAAGCCCGCATCTCGCACTTGGCCTATGCCACCGAAATTGCGGGGGCCATGCTGAAGCGTCAGCAGGCGCAAGCCATCCTGGCGGCGCGCCAATTGATCGTGATGGGCGCCGTCGGCATGGTAGAAAGCGCGCTAGAGCAATTATCGGCTCGTGGCGTTGTGACCTTGGATGAGGAACGCAAGGCCCAGATGGTCTCCAACCTCCTGGTCGTGCTGTGCGCAGATCGCGAAGCGCAGCCTGTCGTCAACACCGGCTCCCTCTATTAAGGTCGGATCTACGCTATGGCCGCCAAGCCCCGCAAGCCGTTTCTCGTGCGCATGAGCCCGCAGGTTTTGAGCGCGGTAGAACGTCTGGCGGCTGCGGAGTTTCGCTCGGCCAATGTTCAAATGGAAGTATTGATCCGCGAAGCCTTGGCCAAACGCGGTATCGTGATCAAACCTGAAGCTGGATCTGATGAAGAGTGAGAGCGTTTCACTATAATTTTACAAAAATGACGTAGGCGTCACTTTACGAAGCTTCGACAATTTGGTAAAGACATCGCATGACTGAAACTCTCCTCTCCCGTATCGGCTACGATTTTGGTGCAGCAGCGCGTGGCATAAGCCGCTTGCTGAACAATAAAGAAGACACCAAAGCCGTTTTTGAAATCATGCGCGCCTTGTCTGGCCGTTCGATCCCCAATGGCTATGCGCGCCTGCTTCGCTCGCAAGAAGGTGGTCGCATCGCGTATGACCGGGTCGAGTTGCAGCCGATCCTCGACGACCATGAAACTTTGGCAAAGCTACCTGAAGGCAGTGTTGGCCGCGCCTATTTGGCTTTTGTGCAAGGCCGGAAGATCTCTGCCGAAGGTCTGGCCGAAGAAAGCCGGTCAACGGGCAATGAAATCGACTCGCTGCATCCCTTTGCTTGGTATGGTCGGCGGATGCGTGATGTGCACGATTTATGGCATGTCCTTAGCGGCTATCAGACTGATGCCTTGGGCGAGGCCTGTGTGGTGTCATTCTCGTTCCCGCAGACCCGTTCTTTGGGCTTTGCCCTAATTGGCTTTGCTGCCGCGCGCGAGCTTCAACGCCTCTTGCCAGGGCGACCCGTATTCAAGGCGGTGTGGCAGGCCTATCAGAATGGCCGCAAGGCTGCTTGGCTGCCGGTCCAGCATTATGAGCGTTTGTTGGCAGAGCCCTTGGACGCCGCGCGCAAGCGCTTGAACATCGCGCCACCAACCTATTATCTGGAAATTCCAGCCAGTGAACGCGATGGCGTTCCAGCAAACTTAAAAGGCACACCTGTGGCCGCCTAAAGCGGCCACTAGCGCTTTTTCTGTTCTGGTTAGGCTACCCGAACGCGGTGGGCTGCTTCTGGCAAGTCGGTGCCAAAGCAACGCTGGTAGAATTCGGCCACAGTTGGCCGCTCTAGCTCATCACATTTGTTCAAGAAGGTGAGGCGGAAGGCCAGCCCGACATCTTCAAAGATATCCGCGTTCTGCGCCCATGTGATCACCGTCCGCGGGCTCATCACGGTGGAGATGTCGCCATTCATAAAGGCATTGCGGGTCATATCGGCCACCCGCACCATCTTGCCCAACTCAGCGCGCTTGGCTGGATCGGTTTCACCTAGCTTAGCCGCCACAATGTCGGTCTCAACGTCATGGTCGAGATAGTTCAGCGTGGTGACGATTGACCAACGGTCCATCTGGCCTTGGTTGATCTGCTGGGTGCCGTGATAGAGGCCCGTGGTGTCGCCCAGACCAATGGTGTTGGTGGTGGCAAACAAGCGGAATGCCGGGTGCGGCTTGATGACTTTGTTTTGGTCCAATAGCGTCAGGCGACCGGAAGCTTCCAGCACGCGCTGGATCACAAACATCACATCGGGGCGGCCGGCGTCATATTCGTCAAACACCAAGGCGACATTGCGTTGCAGCGCCCAAGGCAGAATGCCTTCGCGGAATTCCGTAATCTGCTTGCCGTCTTTGAGCACAATGGCGTCTTTGCCGACCAGATCGATCCGGCTGACGTGGCTATCAAGGTTGACGCGCACCAATGGCCAATTCAGGCGGGCAGCGACTTGCTCAATATGGGTTGACTTGCCCGTGCCGTGATAGCCTTGGATCATGACCCGACGATTATGCGCAAAGCCTGCGAGAATGGCGCGCGTGGTTTGTGGGTCGAACTTATAAGTCGGATCAAGTTCGGGAACATATTCATTGGACTGGCTGAAAGCTGGCACTTGCAGCCCTGAAGCGAAACCAAAGACATTTTCGACCGAAACAGTCGTGTCAGGCAGAGCGGCAATCAATGTATCAGTCATGGTCGTTATCGGGTCCTCTTAGGGTCTTGTTTGAGGATCAGACGCGCGGCGTCAAGCATGCATTTCTGTTCGAACTGCTGACATGGTGCGCTGTGACATTTTTGCGAGGGATTTCCGCAGAGATTTAGAACCCAGACCTAAGCCCGGCGCGCGGTCTTCAGGACCTTATAAGCCTTCACCACGGCATTTAGGCGGGTCTCGGCACTTCTATCCCCCCCGTTTGAATCTGGGTGATACTGGCGGACAAGGGCAGCATAGGTGCTGCGGACTTTGGCGCGATCGGCATGGGCGTCTAAGCCCAATGTGTCGAGTGCCTTGAGGACGGGGGCAGTGGGGCGCGTATCTTGGCCTTCTGGGGCTGTTCTACCCGCTGCGCCACGACGGCTTGCCAGCGGGTCTTTTGGATCTTCGCCCGCTGCCGCCTTTTTATAGACATGGGCATCGGGGGAATTGGCGCTCGCCCGAAATGTCCATGTAGGCCTGCCGCCATGGGCGGCAGCGTCACGATGCGCACGGGCATCGTCGTCTGTCATGCCTTCGAAGAAGTTCCAGTTTTTGTTGTAGAGTGCGGCATGCTTCTCGCAGAAATGCCAAATCTCACCGGGATTGTCGCGGCTTTTTGGCGCACGATTGGTCGCTTCTGCCCCACATCCATCGTGCTCGCACAGTTGGACATCGGGATTTACTTTGACAACCGGGGGCTTTCGCACCCGAATGTCCACAAATTTAGGGCGGTAGGAGAATGAATCTGTCATGAGGAGCGTAATATGCGTTTGACCGCCGCCACAGACAAGGACGAATGACCGATGGGACCCGTGCAAATACAGATGCGAAAAAAACTGATTGAGGCCTTCGCGCCGTTAGTCCTTGAAGTCATAGATGAAAGTGCCAGCCACGCCGGCCATGCCGGGGCCGCTGTTCATGCCGCGAAACAAGGTGGTGGGGCGACGGGCATTGGCGAGACCCACTTTTCGGTCACCATTGTCAGTGCTGCGTTCGCAGGTCTAAACCGGGTTGCACGCCAGCGGGCCATCTATCAGGTCCTCGCCGAAGAATTGGCAGGGCCTGTCCATGCCTTGGCGCTGAAAGCCGATGCACCGGCTTAAGGGCTCAGTCGGCGCGGTCGCGGGCTTCAAATATGGGTTCAGCTTTGATGAAGGGCGCGGTCTCATCCTCATCCTCTGTATGTGCCACTTTGCCTGCTGAAGGCAGAAAGCGGAACAGGATCAAGAGGCCCAGAATAGCCGAGATCACCGAGCCTGTATAAACACCAAGTCGCGTTGGAGTAGCGAGGCTTGGGTCCTTAAAGGCCAAGGCCCCAATGAAGAGGCTCATGGTAAAGCCAATACCTGCGACGCACGCAACGCCTACCATTTGAGGAAAGGTACCTGGAAGCTTGGCACGCATCAGCTTGGCGGCGGCAAAACCGCTGAGCGCGATGCCAATCGGCTTGCCGAGCACAAGGCCAAGCGCGGCACCCAAAGTCACAGGGTGGGTGAGGTATTTCTCCGCCCCTGCGAGATCGACACCGGCATTGGCAAAAGCAAACACTGGCATGATACCAAAGAGCACCCAAGGTCTGAAATCATGCTCAGCCTCGTGGAGTGGCGACTTGTCATGCCGGTCGCGCATCGGAACGCACGCGGCAACCAGAACGCCTGCAATCGTGCCGCTCACGCCGCTTTGGTGCATGAAGACCCAGAGGACGACACCGATCAGGACATAAAGGCCGATGGCGCGAACTTTAAATCGGTTCATGGCGATCAGCACCGCCAAGACAATACCAGCTTGCACCAAATAATTTAGATGGAGAGTTTCAGTATAGGAAAAGGCTACAATCACGATCGCGCCCAAATCATCCACCACGGCAACCGCCAGCAGAAACGCTTTCAGGGCAGGGGGCACGCGATTGCCCAAAAGCGACAACACGCCCAAGGCAAAGGCAATGTCGGTGGCTGCCGGAATGGCCCAGCCGTTACCGAAGCCCGCAGGGGCGGCGAAGAACAAAAAGATGAGCGCGGGGACAGCCATGCCGCCTGCGGCGCTGACAATCGGCAAAATGGCTGCGGCGGGATTGGATAATTGCCCTTCCAACAGCTCTCGCTTCAGCTCAAGACCGACGAAAAAGAAGAAAATCGCCATCAGACCATTCTTGATCCAATAGGAGAATTTCATCTCGATCCCGCCATCCGTAGGTCCGATAGTCACTTGGGTGTCTAGGATGGCGTGATAGAGCCCCGCTAGTGGCGAGTTGACCACCAGCATCGCAGCCAAAGCCGCCAAGACCAGCAGCGTGCCCGGCACGGCTTCTTCTGGCAGAAATCCAAGCGCTTTTTTTGGGGCTGAGGCGTCAGACATTGGGTACTTTCATTTCGCTTTTGTCGCTTTTGCTTGTTTAGCCATGATTGGGAGAGGAATAAAGCAATCAAACCTGTAAGCCGTTTGGTTTCGAAGTATCAAAAACACATCAGAATGCACCGTTTCACTTGCGGCTTGTTGTTGCGCCAAAGCCCGTGGGGCGTTACGTTTGGGCCATGTTCCAAGCGCAGCCACCTTTTCCTGTTCCGCTCAAACGGACCGTGGCGCTGGTTGGCCTCATGGGGGCGGGTAAGTCGTCGGTTGGGCGTCGACTCGCGGCCCAGTTGAATGTGCCCTTTAAAGACGCCGATGATGAGATTGTGATTGCAGCTGGACGTCCGATTGCTGATATCTTTGCTGAGCGGGGCGAGGACGAGTTTCGGGCAGGCGAACGGCGGGTGATTTCTCGGATTCTGGAAGAACCCCCTCATATACTTGCGACAGGTGGTGGCGCTTTTATGAACCCAATCACGCGGGTGATGTTACGCCAGCGGGCGACCACAATCTGGTTGCGCGCGGATTTGGACACTTTGGTCAAGCGCGTATCGCGCCGCGATGATCGTCCGCTTCTAAGAGCGGGTGATCCCCGTGAAATCATGGAAAAATTGATGGAAGTTCGCTATCCCATCTATGCTGAGGCTGACATAGTTGTGGAGTCTCGTGAGGGGCCTCATCATATTACGGTCGATGCAGTCATCGCTGCCCTGCGCGCGCATGGGGATTTGGAGAGCGTGGCGTGAAGCAAACCATTCAAGTGGCCTTGGATCAAAGGTCCTATACTGTTGATATCGGCCAAGGTTTATTGGCTGAAGCGGGCGCGCTGATCCGCCCCTTGATGAAGCGGCCTCGTGTGGCAATCATCGCGGACTCCACAGCTTGGGCCCTGCACGGCGCTATTTTTTCCAAAAGCCTTACTGAGGCCGAAATCCACTGGGATTTGATTGAGATTGCCCCGGGAGAGGGCAGCAAAAGCTTTGCGAGCCTCGAGCGGGTGACTGAGGAGCTTTTGAAGCTCAATCTGGAGCGCTCTGACCTGATCATTGCCTTTGGTGGCGGGGTTACGGGTGATTTAACAGGCTTTGCAGCAGGCATCACCAAGCGTGGTATTGATTTTGTGCAAGTGCCGACCACCTTGCTGGCGCAAGTGGATTCCTCGGTTGGCGGCAAAACCGCGATCAATGCCAGCGCCGGCAAGAATTTGATTGGGGTGTTCTGGCAGCCACGTTATGTCTTGGCAGACCTTGCGACCCTTGCAACCTTGCCAGACCGCGATCTGCGGGCGGGCTGGGCTGAGATTTTAAAGATTGGCCTCTTGGGCGACCGCGCCTTTTTTGACTGGTGTTTGGCCCATGCCGCCACAGCACTGGCAGGCGATGTGACCCAATTGGCTTATGCGATTGGTCAATCGGTGCAAACGAAAGCCCGCATTGTGGCAGAAGATGAGCGTGAGGCCGGTGTGCGGGCGCTGTTGAACCTGGGCCATACGTTTGGCCACGCATTTGAAGCCATTGTCGGGTTTGATGAGAGTGTGCTGCGTCACGGGGAAGCCGTTGCTTGTGGGATGGCGATGGCGTTTCGCTTCTCCCATGCCCAAGGTCTGTGCCCGCAAGAGGATGTAGTCTTGGCTGAACAGGCCATCGCAGCAGCCGGGCTTGCACATTTGCCAAGCCGTTTACCCGGTGGGCCGTGGCAAGCTGAAGCGCTGTTTGAAGCCATGAGCCACGATAAAAAGAATGAAAATGGGGCGCTGACCCTGATTTTGACGCGCGGCATTGGCGCGGCCTTTGTACAAAAGGGCGTTGATGCCCAAGCCGTAAGTGCCTTTTTGAAAGAGGATGTCCAAAAATGACGGTCGACCCCACGGTCATCGTAACCGCGATTTTGGTTGCTGTTTTGATAGCTATGTCTGCATTCTATTCTGCCGCGGAAACGTCGATTACCTCGTCGTCCCGGGCGCGCATGTTCCAGCTTGAAAAAGAAGGCGACCGAGGGGCTGCTCGGGTTAATCGCCTGATTCAGAACCCGGATCGTTTGATTGGGTCGCTGCTTCTCGGCAATAACTTCCTAAATACTTTGGCAGGGGCCCTGACGACAGCACTTTTGGTCCAATTGTTTGGCCAAGCTCCGACCACGATTGCAATCGCCACCGCTTTGGTGACGGCGATTGTTTTGATTTTCGCAGAAGTCATGCCCAAGACTTTTGCCTTCTCCTATCCTGAAGCGACCGCGCGGTGGGTTTCCCTTCCCGTTCAATGGTCTGTCACGCTGCTTAGTCCGATTGTGACGGCCGTACGTTGGATCGTGCGCGCAACGTTGCAGATATTTGGCGTAAAGCTGGACCGTGTCACCGATGAAGATGCCACGATGGAAGAAATTCGTGGCGCGATTGAGCTTGGCAAGCATGAAGGCAGCGTAGAAAAATCAGATCGTGACCGGGTTGCTGGCGTCTTGGATCTTGAGGAATTGGACGTCTCAGACGTTATGATCCATCGCAAGAACATGAAGACGATCGACGTGGAATTGCCGTCACGCGAAATCGTGATGCAGGTTTTGCAGACCCAACATTCGCGCCTACCCCTCTATGAAGGGGATCAAGAAAACATCGTCGGAATTTTGCATGCAAAAGACCTGCTGCAAGCCATTGCAGATGCACAAGGTGATTTAGATGCGATTGACCTCAAAGCCATTATTCGCCCGCCTTGGTTTGTGCCTGACACCACGACCTTGAAAGAACAATTGGAGGAATTCCTCAAGCGCCGCAGCCACGTGGCTTGTGTGGTCGATGAATATGGCGCGCTGCAAGGTTTGGTCACCCTGGAGGACATCTTAGAAGAGATAGTCGGCGATATTGTCGATGAACATGACATCGCCATTCAAGGCGTACGACCCCAACCCGATGGGTCGGTCAATGTTGATGGAGCTGTTCCTATCCGTGACCTCAACCGCGCGATGGACTGGGTTCTGCCGGATGAAGAGGCTGTGACCATCGCAGGCCTAGTTATCCATGAAGCCCAAGCCATTCCAGACCCCGGACAGCGCTTTGCCTTCCACGGCTATCGCTTCCAGATTCTACGCAAGCATCGCAACCAAATTCTGGCCATTCGTATCACACCGGAATTGGCCAGTGATAAAGACGAGACGGCCCGAAAGTAGCGCAAACAAAAAGGCCGTAAGCTTGCGCTTACGGCCTCTCTTTGTGACTTTAGGAGTGGTTCTTAGAAGGTGCGCTTCAACTGAACGACGCCCTTGCCTTCGAATGGCTTCAGACCGTCCACATCGGTGTCGGTGTAGAACAAGTCCACTGCCCAGCCGCTCTCAGTTGCAGCTGTCAAACCGACTTTCCAGTTGGTATAGGATTCCAAGAGCAAATTCTCTTCGAGATCCATCGTGCCGACCGAGGCATTTGCGGAAAGTGCAAATGGGCCAACTTTTGCGCCTGGGATTGGAGCCGACACAGCAGCTTCATAATACCAGTAGGAAGGACCATCTTTGCCATATTCTGGCGAGTAGAAGACCGAACCGGTCAGCGACACGCCAGACTCAGTTGCGACGGTACCAGCGACCTTGCCTTCATACACCAAGAGGCTGCTCTCTTGTGGGTAGGTGTAGGCCAGAACGCCGATGTCCAAAGTGACAGGGCCAACTTGTGGCTTGTAGCCAGCATAGAGGTCGACTTCCAGATTGGCTTTGCTGCCGAAATCTACGTTCGACAACCAGGTGCCGACATAAAAGGAACCAGCCGACAGGTCCACGCCGCCGAAGACTTGGCCGGTGTCGTCAATGTTTTGGTTCACACCGCGGAATTGGTAGCTGGAAGCTACACCTAAGTTCACCGAAGTGGTGGTTTCTTGCGCGGAAGCGACGGCGGGAGCGCCACAAACCAAGGCGGTAGCCAAAAAGAATGCTTTAAGTTTCATGTTAGTCCCCTGTGGAAGCCGCGGAAGGTGCGGCCCCTTGCAATGTCCATTCACCTGTGTGGCGAAATTTGAGCTTCGCCGCTATGACATCAGCGCAACACCTCGTTTGCAATCGCACTAGACACATGGCGGACGCGATCAGCCGCGTAGTGCAACTTCTTTAAGCATAAAACATCAAAAAATGACTAATATGCGTGCGGCAACTTATGTTGGTGCACGGATGCTCGCGCCGAGATGCAGTCCCGCGTCGACAAGAAGGGTCTCGCCCGTGATGTGGCGCGAAGCGGAGGAGCAGAAGAAAGCAACCGTGTCTGCAATATCATCTGGACCGGACGCAACTTGTAGAGGCACTTGTTTCTTTACGTTTTCTCGGATTTTCGCGGTGGTGTCTTCACCAAAAGCGTCGGTGAACCAGCGCGTATCAATAAAGCCTGGACAGACAGCATTGACCCGAATCGCTGGGGCTAAACCGCGTGCCAAAGATTTAGTCATCGTATTGAGGGCACCCTTGGTCGCGGCATAGGCCACCGACGATCCAATCCCAATTACGCCTGCGATGGACGAGATCATGACAACGGAGCTGGCACTTTGGGTTTTGGCATAGGCCGCGTGCAACAAGGGCTTTGCGGCCCGCACCATCATAAACGGGCCGACCGTGTTCACTTCATAGAGATGGAGGAAGTCGTCAGCTGCCAAAGCATCCATATCGGCATGATTGGGTGCGTGCTTGGTTGTGCCGGCATTATTGACCAAAATATCGACTTGGCCCCAGTCCTCGGCCGCGGCAGCAATCTTGCGGCAATCTTCGTCACGCGCGACATTGCCTTGCACGACCCGCACGTCACGCGCACCAGCGGCTAAACAAGCTTGCGCGGTGGCGTCACATTCGGCTTGGCTCTTCGAGTAGTTGAGAATGATCCTCGCACCCGAAGCCGACAGCTTCAACGCGGTGGATGCACCAAGCCCAGTGGCAGAACCTGTGATGATCGCGACTTTGTCTGCAAAACTAGCCATGGCTTAAAATCCTTTTGCTTCGGCAAGTGCGGCCCGATATTCGGTTTCAAGGCGGTCGATCAGATCCTTGACTGGCAAGGTGTCGTGGATCGACCCGACGCCTTGCCCTGCTGACCAGATGGTCGACCACGCTTTGCCGGCATTGAGTTCTTCGCCCATATCGACATCGGTCTTAGGCTCCATCGTCACCGGGTCTAGACCATTTTGGAGCAGCGACGGAATGAGGAAGTTGGCCGGAATGCCGCTAATCTTTGGCGTATAGACAATGTCCGCAGCGTCGCTGTTCTCGATCATCTGCTTATAGTCATCTTGCCCGCGGCTTTCGTTGGTCGCGATGAAGCGTGTACCCATATAGGCCAAGTCTGCACCCAGCATGCGCGCGGTCGCAACATGCCGTCCGGTCGACATCACCCCAGACAGGGCAATGCATGTATCTGGAAAGGCGGCACGCAATTCGGTGACCAGCGCGAAGGGCGACAATGTGCCCGCATGACCGCCAGCACCGGCGCAAACTGGGATTAGGCCGTCGACCCCGGCCTCCATTGCTTTTTCGGCATGCTTCATATTGGTGACATCGTGGAAGACCAAACCGCCGCCGTCATGGATGGCTTGAACCACATCTTTAACGGCACCGAGCGAGGTAATTGCGAGTGGGATTTTCTTGTCGCTAGAGATTTTGACATCGGCAGCCAAGCGTGGATTGGTCTTGTGTACGATCAAATTCACGCCAAATGGCGCATCTTGCGGCGTCAAAGCGGACTGGATGAGATCAAGCCACTCAGCATAGCCTTCACTGGTACGCTGGTTGAGGGCGGGAAAGGTTCCCAAGATGCCGGCTTTGCAGCAGGCTGTAACCAATTCCGGTCCGGACACCAAAAACATGGGCGCGGCCACGATGGGCAGGCGCAAGCGCCCCTGAAATGCTATTGGTAAGGTCATTAGCGCTGCTCCCCCCGATTGTTCTTGCTTCGCTAACGTCTTGGCCAAGCCTTATGGGAAGGTCAAGCCTGAATTGGGCAGGATCTCTTATCCAGTCTAAGGCCTAGATTTTTGGGCTTGGGCTGCTATGTCTTCTTCCAGAGTGGGAATGAAGCCCGGGCCGTTACGCGACCGGTCAAGCTTGTCCAATTCCTTGAGCATATCCGCGTTTGTGGCGCTTTCGAAGAAGCGGGTGGCCATATCCGTCATTTGGCCGACGGGTAGGGTGGCTTTCACATTGAGCTTAATCGGCACGCCAGACAGGACTTGTGGATTGGCCCCGACGAGAACAACACCCAAGGTCAGGTCGCCCGTAATGCGACCGTCAACCGTGATCACATCTATCTCATACTCAATGCCCGCGAGGGCTTGCGCCGCGATTTCTGCGGGGGTGGGTTGTTTAGGCGCAAACAATCTTTGATACCAAGGCAGCTTTTTGGGTGGCGTTTTGGGGTCAGAGCCTGGGATCGGGCCGGTATAGCGAATTTTGCCGCCGCCTTCGCGCGCCTGCAATCTGCCACCGACAATTTCAACGCTGCCATTGCGCGCTTCAATCGGGAAAACGCCGGACACTCTGCCGTCAATCTGCAGGTTCGGGATTTTTGTTAGCCCCAAAAATCTGGCGAGGTCGACATCTTCAACATCAACAGCAAAGGATTGGTCGCCGTCGCGGAAGGTCCAGCTTGCGGGACGGACTGATAATTTGCCGTCGGCAAATGGCCAACTGGCATCGATTAGCTGCAAAGTGTTATCGCCAGGCAAAGCGAAGACCACATTGACATCCTCGATTGGGAGACCCGGATCAAACTGCGCGACAGTAAAGCCTTGCTGGCCGGCAGAGCGCACTGCCAACAAATCGTCGAGAGAAAAGTCACCGGTCAGATTTGTGACTTGGCCAAGCAAGGTTAAGAAGTCGAGATTGGCCGTCGACAATTTGGCGTCTGAAACAGTCGCCTGATTTGGTCCCCAAGCAATGGAAGCTGATCCTGAGACATCGCCAACTACATCCAAGATCACCCCTTGCAGTGCGGGAATAATGTCATCGGCATCCAGTGGACGATTCCACTGTTTAAACATGCCAGAGGAATCCTTGGGCATTTGGCCAAAAGAGATCGACTCCGCCAATGCGTCCAAGCGGCCAAGGCCAGTTTCGGCATTATGGTTTAAGATCGCACGCGCCAAGAAGCCGCCGGACTCAGCCAAACTGATGTCACTTTGTATGTCGATTTGACTGCCATTGATGGTGCCTTCTCCGGTAAGCGACAACATGCCAAAGCGGGCAGGGCGCTCAACCTGCTGGCCTTTGTCATCTAATGCCGGGAAATAGGTCGGCACATCCCGCACGAGGAGGTTTTCAAATGCAAGGTTGCCAACAAGGCCGGTGCGCCGTGCTTGCAGGTCGGCTGTCGCAGTTCCTGAAATCTGGACTGGAAGGCCCTTGGCACGCAATCCGGCTAATTGCCCACGTAACGTCATGCCCCCGCTGTCTGGGGTTAGGCGCAACGACGAGTCTTGAGCATTAAGCTCTGCAAACCCGCCATCGGGCAGCTTGAACGTGTAGCCGACTTCTTTCGAAGTGAGATCCAATTGCCAGCCGCCTGTGGCTGAAGGTCTAAAGTCGCCACGGATGGCACCCACCCGCAGCGACCTACCATCTTCTAGCGCCCCCAAGCGTAATTCTAAGGGCTCAAATCTAGCATCGGCGAAAAGGATGAAGCCATTGCCGGTTAAGCTGGCAAAGCGTTCGAGACGATCTGGGCAAAAGCTTGCTTTGACAGGTCCGACGGTGGCGTCGCCAGGAAAGCGGCCTTGCTCAGCAGAAATTGACAGACAGGTGTCGCCCCGGACCAATATCCCCGACCCTTCGTCGGCAGGTATAGCTTGTACCGGCCCGCTGACACGCAATCCCTCAACAAAGCTGTCGCCAGAGGTCAGGGAAGCAGCGGTGGCACTAATTGATGCATTGGCCTGCCAAGCAGGTGCTTGGCCTTCAGTAACGCTAAACCGGAACGGCAATTCAGCCTGCACGTCATCGATATGCGTTTCATCAAGCGCTAAAGTTGAAGCTACAAGCGAAGCCTGCCCGCTCGCCTCAACAGATCGGCCGTCTCCCCGTGCGACGATAGGCATTTTTAGAACGCCTGCGCGGATGCCAAATCCATCTGCGTTCAGGCGGTCTACAGATCCATCAAAGGTCAGATTAGCATCCCATTTGCTAAAGCCCGCCAAACTTAGCCCGTCCACGCCTTGCCTTGGGCGCGTGACGTTTGGCAAAGTGCCCACGCGCGCTCGGCCCTTTAGCCGCCCGGTCAGGTCAAGCACATTTAAGTGGGGTGAACGAAACCCTTCCACGCCCACTTGGCCATTGAGATCAATATTCCAGATCGCGTTCGCGCGGGTAGCTTTGGCATCAAGCGCCAAGCGGCCTTGTCGCGCGCCCGGACCGCCTTTGCCAAAGCCTTCAACCGGCCCCGCAACGGACACCAACAAGGTTCGCCCATCGCCACGGACCTGACCGATAAGCTTTGCCCGTCCAGTTCCAAGGCCGAGGCCTGCTGCACCTGCTTGGGCGTTAATTTCTAAGGTGCCACGTCCAGCACCGACGGGAACCTCGCCTGCCTTGGCTGCTAAAGATACCTCGTTCACTTTGCCTGAAATCAAAAGCCCCGACCTGCTGCCCGGCATAGGAATATTTGTGAGGCTGAAGTTGCGCGCGGCTAAGGTCCAACCAGAAGGGTTCCAGCTGAAGTCTTCCAATCTCCCTTGGCCCCTGCCAGAGTTGGGCGCTTGAATGACAAAATCGCCAGCGCCAAAAGCCCCTAAGGGTGCTGCATCCGACTTGGCTAAGTCGAAGCGGACTAAGGGTGGCCTTTTGGGATCTGGGACAAAGCTTAGCTTGGGCCCGGAGCGCAGGGCCAGCTCGACCGGTTCAGTCAGTCGCATTTCTGCTTTCTTTGGACCATAGACAAAGCCTAGCCCGGCTTTGCCGGACACAGGATCAGCCAATGTAGTCGATGGCGAGACTAAGTTGGTCCAAGCCAACTGGGTTTGGCCTTCCCAAACTGCCTCGGGAGCCTGCCGCAGGTCTTTCAGAACCGCTTGTGCAAAGCCTGAAAGCTCTGCGCTGCTCGCCTGCCAACCCAAGGCCGGGGCAGTGAGAATTTTTACGCCGCGGCCCTTCATATCGAAGCGAGTTAGGCCTGTTTGCGTGCGGGCGGTCGAAAAATCTAAGCCAAGATTTTGAAGTGTGCCTTGGGAAGTTTGAACGGACTTGGCTTCAAGCCGACCGATCAGCGCGCCAAATCCCGTCTCGGACCAAGGACGACTTCCCGCGACCTGATGCTGCCATTGGCCGGTACCACCTCGTAACAAAGGCGATTGTAGCTCAGCAGTTTGCAGGCGCGCTTTTTGAGCGTTAAGCGCAATCGCGCGCGTTTCCACCCGCGTGCCACCTTTCCCATCGAGAACCACAAGCGCTTGTGCTACCCCAGCGATGCGATCGACTTGCAGGTCACCCCAGCGATAGCTTTGACCATCGGGCTGAACCGCCAAGCCAATCTCGGTTGGGCTCTGCTGGCCGTCCTTGTTCTTTTGCCCCGGTTTAAGCGCAAGCCCAAAGGCTAGTGGGCGATCGCCGGGCACAGCGGAAACTTCTTTCGGCGGATTGACCAGCATCTGAACCCGCCAGCCTTGTTGGTCGCCCCCTGTCGCTTGAATGCGCGCCTCGCCCCTGCCCATAGGGCTGTCAAAGCTTAATAGGGTATCGCGCAGCACCACATCGGCTAAGCGAACTTGGCTTGGTTTGTCTGACGGGATCAAGAAGGGCTTAAGGGCTCCAAAGTCAGGCTCGCCAGCCTCGGTCATACCAATGTGGAGTCTGGCGCCCTGCGCTTCGAGGCGATCAATGACCAAACGGCCGCTTCGGACATCGAAGTGCCAGCTCAATGTCGCCATCGGCAGAAGTAAAGTTGGGTCTGCAGCAGGGCCTAACCGCAGATCCCGGACCATCGCCTGATTAACTGACAATTTTGTGAATGAAATCCCACCTTCGATTCCACGCTGACGCAGAAGCGACTGAACACCTGATTCCGCCAGATCGGTTCGCCAGATCCAGCCCAAACTTGCAGCGGTAGCGAGACCGAGGATTCCAAGGCCCCAAAAGCGCGAGGTTCCACGCAGATAAGTTTTACGACTCAGATGGTTAACTTTGTTCACACTTGGAGTCGCAGTCTCAGACTTGAGGTCATCATGAGGCGGGACTCGGTCATTCATACAAGCTCTATACCCTGCTCCGGCCGGTTTCTCGACCCCCTAATCATAGGCACTTCAACCTGTACCAAACTGCGATCAAAAGTGTTCAAAAAGAGGCAAATGCAGGGGCGAAACTTTACACATACTGAGAGCAGGGGTTGCTCTGTGCTGAAACTTGTGTATTCCAAGCAACACAATAAGAAAAAAAACTGTGAAAGTATGGTGAAACGGGGCGGGAATCACACCCGAACTTAATCTGTGAAGGGTACCTTCGTACTCGTAACGGCTGAAGGGGTTAGCTTTTGAGACACACGACAAATCGTCGCGCTGCCTTCAATCTCGCACTCAAGCTAAGCTTGGGATGTGCGATCGGCTTTATCGCCTCCGCTGGAAATGTTCATACTGCTTACGCTCAGAACGCAAATCTTGAGCATATGGCCTTTGCCGCAGGCACTGGCCAATCTGACCGCCAAACGATTTCAATCCGGGGCGGTGAAACGCTTGAACAAGCCCTGATCCGTGCCGGTGCGATGCGCGATGATGTCGCCAACGCCGTGCGTTCCTTAGCGCGTAGCCTCGATCCGCGCGACGTCCGCCGCGATGACAAGGTAACCGTGTTCATGCAGCCAAGCGCCGGTGGCAATCGGCTGGCCGGGTTCAATCTCGCGAGTGGTGCTGAGCGTTCTATCACCGTAACGCGTGGCATCGACAATCAGTTCCGTGCTCGTGAGATGACGACCAATATGCAGCGCAAGACTTTGCGTATTGCCGGTGTGATCGGGCAAAATGGCTTGGTTAATGCGGTGCGTGAATTGGGCGCGCCTGATCGTGCCGCTGATTCGATTGCTCAAGCCTTTGCTTATGACGTCGACTTCGAGCGCGAAGTTGCTCCAGGCATCGAGTTTGAACTGATGTACGACCGGGTTTCGGATTTGCGTGGGCAAGTGGTACGCGAGGGCGAGCCTGTGTTCGCCCGCATGACGACTGCCGGTGGTCGCACCATCCAATTATATCGGTTTCAGCCTCCTGGCTCTGTATCGTCTGACTGGTTTGACGCCGCTGGCCGCTCGGCTCGTAAGTTCTTGATGCGGACGCCAATCAATGGTGCCCGTCTGACTTCTGGCTATGGCAGACGTGTTCATCCCGTTTTGGGCTATACCCGAGTTCATGAAGGCGTGGACTTTGGTGCACCGATTGGCACGCCAATTTTGGCAGCCGGTGATGGCGTCGTAACACGAGCCAGCGTCATGGGTGGCTATGGCAATGTGGTTGATATTTCCCATGACGGAACATGGTCGACCCGTTATGGTCATATCTCGCGCTTTGCAGCTGGCTTGCGCCCCGGTGACCGGGTGAAGCAAGGCGATGTGATTGCCTATGTCGGTAACACGGGTCGTTCGACTGGCCCGCATTTGCATTTTGAAGTTCGCCGTAACGGTCAAGCCATCAACCCAATGGGTGTGGACGTCCCAACGGGTCAGGCTTTGCAAGGAGAGCAGTTGGCGCGCTTTAACGCATTCCGTGCCCGCATCGACTCTATGCGTCGTGAAGCCATCGGTTCGACCTCGATTGCCCAGTCGGGCTCTGGGACAACGCGCATCGCAAACTAAAATCTTAGTCGTAAGCATTTCAAGCGTAGGCGCCCCGGGTCATTCTGGGGCGCTTTCTTGTTTTGAGAAATGAACCGCTGTGTATTGGGAAATTCATGGGGGGTTCACATGGGGATAGTCATGCTATGACTGTCTTACGGGATAGGCCCGTGCTGATAAGGAAGATCCCATGCGTCACAGTCTTCTTGCAATAAGCGTTGTTGGGCTGGCTGGTATTGCTGGCTGCACACCAACGATCCGTCTGCAAGTGCCCGACAAGCCGATCGAGATCAATCTGAACATCAATATGAAGATTGAGCAAAATGTGCGGGTGAAACTGGAGCGTGAGCTCGACAAGGCAGCACAAGCCAATCCCGGCATATTCTAAGCCCCTGATGCAGGCGCGGCGCAAGACAGGTCGCGTTTTAGGAGAGTGATGGACATGAAACGCAACATTTTTACTGCCATGTTGGTCGCAGGCGCGCTGATCGCGACTTCTGCCGCGGCTATCGACAACAATGGACCGGTTGATAGAGCATTGGCTGCTGGCATCATTGGTGAGCAAGCCGACGGTTATCTGGGCTTTGTCCGAACACCTACGGCGGCACAAGCCGACCTTCAGCGTCGGATAAACGAGATCAATATTCGCCGTCGCGGCGTCTTTAATGAGGCTGCGAAGGTTAATGGCGAAACCGAAGATCGCGTTGCCTTGCTATCCGCGCTGCGGCAGATCACCAAAACTCCAAATGGCGAGTATTTTCAAGACTCGACGCGGACGTGGTGTGTGAAGTCGCCCGAGTCCCAAGTTATGCAGACAGATGATGATGTAGTTGTCATCCGATGTGCCCCCGCTTCAAAGGCGAATTAGGTCCTTGGCCGACGATTTGCCGCCTTTAGCTCCAAAGCCACCGCCAGAGCGCCTGTCTGGCGGTGCTTGGCTGATTATTGTGTTTTTGGTTTTGCTGCTGATTGCTAGCTTGGCAGGATTCGTCTCTGTCTTCTTGGTCGGGCGCTTCCCCGTGATTTCCATGCATGGCTGGATCGCAATGGGGCTGGGGACCGTTTTGTCGCTGGCGCTGGGCTTTGGTTTGATGTGGTTGAGCTTTTATTCCTCGCGACACGGCTTCGATGATCGCGCAGATCCCGGGCGCAAGCGGCCCGAGTCACATTAGCGAGCCGCATTAATGGGTGTGTAGGCCGAGAATTGGGCCTTGCACAGGCACCATAAACTGGGTCAATCTGGCATTATGCGTCGCCCCGATGAGAAGGCGGCCAGTCAGGGAGATTCACATGTCAGCCGCCACCAGCTTTGAGACGATAACTTTAGAGATTGCAGACAAGATTGCTGTGATCACCCTTAACCGCCCGGACAAGATGAATGCTTTTACCGGTCAAATGATGCTCGACATGGTCGCAGCCTTCGATTTGACCGACGCCAACGACGATGTAGGGGCGGTGATTGTCACGGGGGCGGGACGGGCCTTCTGCGCCGGGGCGGACCTTTCTGCTGGCGCCAAGACGTTTGACTATGACAATCGCTCAGACCGCCCGGATAAAGCCGGTCTGGTTGATCTGGAGCGAATTCGTGACAGCGGTGGCCGCATGACTTTGCGCATGTTTGAAAGCCTAAAGCCGGTGATTGGCGCGATCAACGGGGCTGGGGTTGGTATTGGGGCGACCATGCAATTGCCCATGGATATTCGCATTGCCTCGACCTCAGCGCGCTTTGGTTTTGTGTTTGCCCGCCGCGGTATTGTGCCAGAAGCTTGCTCTAGCTGGTTTCTGCCGCGCCTTGTTGGCATATCCCAAGCCCTAGATTGGTGCCTATCGGGTCGAGTGTTCGGGGCAGAGGAGGCCCTTGCAGCTGGATTGGTGAAGTCCCTGCATGCGCCAGAAGACCTTTTGCCAGCGGCGCACGCGATTGCGCGCGAAATTGTTGATAACACAGCACCCGTTTCAGTCGCTCTCACCCGTCAGATGATGTGGCGTATGTTAGGCGCCGACCATCCTATGCAGGCCCACAAGATCGACAGTCGCGGTGTTTACTCGCGTGGGCAAACAATTGATGCCCGCGAAGGTGTGATGAGCTTCCTTGAAAAGCGACCACCGGCTTATGCCAATAAAGTTTCTACAGATATGCCTGACTTTTTTCCTTGGTGGGATGATGTTCCATTTAAGTGAAGATTGGCAATACTTTGAACACAGGGTGTAAACAGGATTTTAATGTTCCTCGGCCACGTTGCGTTGCAATGTGAGGACAGCATGGCCGACGGAACCCTATCTGAGTTCGAGATAGATAACTTCGAAATCGAAGAGGGGGTGCAAACCAAGACCCGCGCTATGCTGACGCGGCGTCTTCAGGATGTCGTCGGGCTGCCTGGGTCGCGGATTACACCGCAAGAACGCCATATCGCAGCGGATCTGCTGATCGAAGTTCTGCGTGATAGCGATGTCAGCACGCGCGTGCGCTGTGCAGAGCGCATGGCCCTGCTCGTGGACACACCGGCCATCTTGTTGCGTTATTTGGCCAAGGATGCGCTGCAAGTCGCGATTCCTTTGCTGGAAGTCTGCGAAGGCTTCAATGACTCCGACCTGATCGCTACGGCTCTGTCACCCTCCGCGACGACGACACACCGCGTGATGATTGCAAAGCGCAAAGTCGTTTCCGAAGCGGTGACTGATGTCTTGGTCAATATGGGCGAAGTTGAGGTTATTCAGGCACTCCTTCGTAATGAGGGCAGCACTTTTGCTCATCCTGCAGTTGAGCAAGCAACAGCTATGTCCAAGCAAGAGCCGAGCCTTGTGCCATATTTGGTCAAGCGCCCTGAACTAAAGCCGTCGCAAGGGCTGACCATGTTCTGGTGGGCGGAAGCTGAAGAGCGCCGACGCATTTTGCAACGTTTCGCGGTTGAGCGCATTACGCTCTTAGAGGCAGCTCAAGACATCTTTGCCCGCGCGGCTAGCGAGGGGTGGCGCGATCCCTTGGTGCGCAAGACCCTTCAATTCATCGAACGCCGCCAGCGCAATCGTGACGCGGCCGCGCGCAGCCCTTACGGCAGTTTAGAAGGGGCTATCGAGGCCCTCGACCATCAACTACCATCGCGTGAGCTTTTTGTTGAGATCTCCTTCCTTTCCGGAATTAAGCCCATGTGTGGGGCGCAGATCCTTTCCGATGGCGGAGGTGAGTCAATTGCAGTCCTGTGCAAGGCAGCAGCCCTCAAACGCAAGCATTTTCGTCAATTATGGCGTGGATTGCGCCGTCCGCTAGCCGATGACGATGATTTGAATGATCCTTGGGGCCGTTCTGTTCTGGTCTATGACACCATCTCTACCAATAAAGCCCAAACCGTTCTGCGTTATTGGAATTGGGCTCTGACATCTGCCATGTCACCAACTTTGGCAGCCAAGCTCGAAGAGGGTGACGAGGAGCTGCTCTATTCGGTGGCAGCCCGCTCATCAAACCTTGTCTTTGGTAAGAGCCTATAGAGCGCGTTTGGATACACTCAATCAGAAGCTGATAGAGTAGGCGTGCGGTGGTGCGCTTGGATCCCTGTGGAACACGTGTTGTTGCTCTGTCACCTTGTGAGTGCTTCAACTAAAAGTTGCATATCAAGTCTAAAATGGTGGAGCAGCATCGTGTCGCCAGTTAATTCGTGTGGAGCCAATATTTCTCGAAGGTTACCCTAGTTGTGAATACCCAATGATATCACGAATATATCGCTTTTCCCAAGTAAAATCCGAGGCCGACTTTTTTCAACTATGTGGGGATTTTTAAAAATAGATGAATTGTCATAACAATTTGTTAGGCGTAACCAAATAGTACTTTTAGTATAGAGCATTTAATTAGGAGCCTTTGAATGAGGTTTTCTAAAATAGCCCACAAATATCTTGGCTATAAATTATCACAATTGTGTTCTACCGAGGGTATCCGCGCCAAATTAATGGTTTAAGTGCTTGCATTTACATCGGCAAAGTGAAAGAATTCCCCGGTAGTCGTTTTCTCAGTCGAGAAATCAAATGGTAAAGATAACATTGTGGTCTTGCGTTTAAGCTAAATGTGCCCACACTGCTCTATACCTATTTAAGATTAGTCTTTAGGGCCGTGGGTCTCTAATTTCTGAGGAACTAAGTAATGTCTGAAAACACGGATGCCAGTTTAATTGAGATGACGGTTGAGATCGTTGCGGCCTATGTGGCTGGCAATGAACTTCCCTCTTCGGAATTGCCTGGCCTGATCTCGACGGTCTATGCGTCATTGAAGAATACACATGGAGGTGCACCGGTTGTTGAGTCCAAGGAATTGGTTCCTGCCGTGCCTGCCAAGAAATCTGTTTTCCCCGACCATATCGTCTGTCTGGAGGATGGTAAGAAGTTCAAGTCGCTAAAGCGCCACTTACGTTCCTCTTATGACATGTCGCCAGATGAATATCGCACAAAGTGGGGTCTGCCCGCAGATTATCCGATGGTCGCGCCAAATTATGCTGCAGCGCGCTCTGAATTAGCCAAGAAAATTGGCTTGGGACGCGGTCGCCGTTAACTATTAAGAGATCGTTTCGTTAGCGAAACAAGTATTCGCAGTGAAAAGATGAAAATAATCTCTTGCTATACATAAAGACTCTTGCGCGATTCGGTGCAAATCACTGATACTAATCTCAACAGGGGGTTAATATTGGTGTCAATGTTCCGAGCTCAATTGCTGCTGGAAGAACAGCGTCGTTTATTCGACGTCTGGAACAGCGCAGCTGGCTGCTCGGCAATGCCGACACGTGAGAGCTTTCAGCCCCGTGCCTTTGGACCACTTTTGCCGTTTATCTCGTTAATCGAGACCAAGGCCTTGGAAGGGCCGCGTGTGCGCGTCGCCGGTAGCGCGCTTCGCGATGTATTCGGCGATGATCCGCGCCTGTGCTTAGTTCAGCCAGAGCTTCCAGGCTCTGCTGAGACCATCCAACGTGTTGTCAGTGAGCGGAAACCTTCCTGTGGCGTGGCACCTGCTGAAGTAGGTGTGCATGGCCATGCCGTGCGTTTTTGGATGCGGCTGCCACTGGGACGCGATGAAGACGTTGAAGCTGTGATCGGCCTCGATATTGCGCTATCGGGTGCACGCGCGCCAAACTGGGCGCTTCAGCGGATGTTGACGGCTTAGGCCTCTGTGCTGCCGGCCCCGCGTGCGGCCCTGAAATAGGACAGGCCGGTCCAAATCGACATCAAAGCACCCAAGACGAGAATGGCAAATCCAGCATAGCCCAATTCGGATAGACCAGTCGCAAGGCCTGCTAGCAACACGCCCATCCCTCCCATAATCACCGCTGTTTTGGATTTGGCCGCAAACGTGGGGGATAAGGAGATTCCCTTTAAGCTGGCCTGCGCGCGAAGGCGTGTGACCAAGCTGTCGCGCACAGGAATAGCGAGCAGGAAGAAAAGCCCGGCCGCCACCCCTATTGGATCTCCCAAAGCCCCTGCAAAAAAATCGTCTTGCGGGTTATTCTGCATGATCCACCCAGCCCATAAGGCCAACAAGGTGATGCCAACCAAAATCTTATCGCCCCAAAGGTCCAATTTACCGCCCAGCTCACTCTTCGCATCGAGTTTGCGCGCCAGAAAGCCGTCCAGCCAATCGGTCAAGGCGGAGAACACAAACAGGCCAAACGCCCATTCAAGTTCGCGATTAGCCACACCCTTGGCCAACCCGATGCAGATTAAGTAGCCAATCAGAGGCGCAAGAGCCAATCTGCTGATCGAGACGGCATTGGGGAGCCACTTCATCATTATGTCCTTTGAAAATAGGCTTGGATTCGCGCAGCCAGCTCTTCGTTGACGCCGGGCACTTCCATCAGTTCAGTCAGGCTTGCTCGTGCCACGCCGCGTGCAGAACCAAAGCGCGCCAAAATAGCCTTCTTGCGCATCGGGCCGACGCCTGAAATCTCGTCAAGCGGGTTTTTCGAAATGGCGATCGAGCGTTTTTGTCGGTGCGCGCCAATGGCAAAGCGGTGTGCCTCATCGCGCAGGCGTTGAAGATAATAGAGGACCGGGTCTTTGGGCTCTAGGCGGAATGGCGCTCGACCCGGCGTATGAAAAAACTCGCGGCCCGCATCACGGTCGACCCCTTTGGCAATGGAAATCAAGGTGATGTCTTCTTCGAGCCCCAATTCTTTTGCGACACTGACAACGACGGCCAATTGCTGCTCGCCGCCATCGATCAAAACAATGTCCGGCCAAGCGGAGTCTTGTTGGCGGTTCTTGCGACTGCCCTCGTCGATCAGATTACCGTCCATATCAACGCTCGGTGGCAAATCTTCCGGCTCAGGCTGGATCAGGCGCGCAAAGCGGCGGGTGAAGACCTCGCGCATCATGGCAAAGTCGTCGCCGCCCTTGGCGTCCTTGATGGTCCACTTCCGGTATTGGCTTTTCTCAAATCCATCAGGTCCGGCCACGATCATGGCACCGACTGCATGACTGCCTTGGATGTGCGAGTTGTCATAGACCTCGATCCGCTGTGGGCTGGCCGCTAGACCGAATATGTCGGCGACCCCGTCAAGCAATTTAGTCTGGGTGCTGCTTTCGGCCATTTTGCGCGCTAAAGCTTCGCGGGCATTGGACGTAGCATGGGCAACCGTATCGCGCTTTTCTCCGCGTTGGGGGCAACGTATTTCAACCTTGGCATCCATCCGCAAGCTCAAGGCCTCGGCCAACAAAGCTTCTTCAGGTAGGGTATGGCTGGTCAGGATCAGACTTGGCGCGGGCTTATCGTCATAGAATTGCGCCATAAAGGCATCCAAGATTTCTGCCTCGGTGGCGTCTTTCTCGTGCTTAGGAAAATAAGCGCGATTGCCCCAATTCTGCCCGGCGCGGAAGAAGAAGACTTGGATACAACTCATCCCGCCATTCAAAGCCACCCCAAACACGTCGGCTTCTTGGAAGCTTTGCGGGTTTATCCCCTGAACGGCCCGAATACTGGCAAGCGCCTTGATCCGGTCGCGTAAGCGGGCCGCGCGCTCAAAGTCCAAGGTCTCGGCAGCTTCATGCATATCATCGGCGAGGCGCTTTTGCAGGTCGACCGACTTGCCGCGCAGAAATGTCGTCGCCTCATCGACCAAGTCACCGTAATCTTCATCGCTGATCAGGCCAACGCAGGGGGCCGAACAGCGTTTAATCTGGTGCAGCATGCAAGGCCGGGACCGCCCATCATAGACGCTGTCGGTGCAAGAGCGCAGCAGAAACGCCTTTTGCAACGTTGTGAGGCTGGCATTGACGGCCCAAGCGCTGGCAAAGGGGCCAAAGTAATCAACATTTTTGGCACGGGCACCGCGATGCTTGGCAATCTGGGGTGCTGCATGATCGCGACGGATCGAGATATAGGGAAAGGACTTATCGTCACGCATTAAAATGTTGAAGCGTGGACGCAAACGCTTGATCAAATTAGCTTCCAGGAGAAGCGCTTCTGTCTCGGTTGCCGTAACCACGAATTCCATCGCGCGGGTCAAGTCGATCATGCGGGCAATGCGGTTAGAATGGCCAAGACCGCGGGCATAGGATGTGACCCGGTTCTTTAGATTCTTTGCTTTGCCGACATAGAGCACTTCGCCTTCCGCACCGATCATGCGGTAGACGCCTGGCTTTCCGGGCAGGCGCCGCAAATGATCGCGGATTACCTCCACCCCCAAGAGCAGTCCTTTCGCGGGTGTGGCTTCACCCGGCAGGTCGGCTAGATCGGGCAGGGGGGTTGAATCGGCCTTAGACATGGTCTGACTGAGGTGCACGCGACAGCGCCCGATGGCAAGGCCCCTTCGCTTTAGGGCTTGGCGTTAGGGGCAGGTGCAGATGCAGGTGCAGGCGCAGCAGCAGGTGCCGGTGGTGCCGGCGGCGCTTGAAAGGTGACTGGGACAACACTCATGCCTAGTTTTGCCGAGGCGGCCACCAATTCACGACTATAGGAGACATAGACAATGGATTGGTTTGGGACGTCCACGATCCGGCGCAACGCAATGCTTTTGAAAAACAGGCTGGAGCCTTTGGAGAAGACTTCGGCATTCTTTGGTAGAGTCGCCAAAGTGGTCGCATCGATGGGGCTCGTCTGATGGCAATCAATGGCGGTGTTGGAAGGGTTCTCAAACCAATTGCCATTGCCCAAACGATCGATCAGGCTGCGGTCGAAGGATCCGAAATAGCAGGTGATTTGCGGCAATTGTGGATCGCGCAGCGCGGTTACTTTAATCTCATTGCCCGTCAAGTCGTTGGTGAACCCACCGACCTGATCATCCCTTGCGCCACAGGCAGCGGCGAAAAGCGGGAGGCTAAGCGCCAGCGCGAGTCCGATCAGGCGATTTTTAGGGCGTTTCTGTAGCATATCCTGCTCCTGTACGGGCCGAAGCTCACGGCGCTTTCTTCACCCTTATGTGGGGACGATTGGGCCAATTGTCATCGGCTTTTGACCTTGTCTGCAGCGGGTATAGCGGGTCTTGGATTATTTGGCTGCAATCATCCCAGAAGTCGCATGATTTTCCCTTGCTTTGCAGCTTCTCTCGTTGAATACCTGCATCAAACGCCCAAAGAGGCGGCACATAATCCCATCAGGGAGAGGAAACATCAATGCCATTTCCAGCCATGTCGGTTGCACAAACTCACGCCATTCTAACAGGTCCTGGCGGCCCTCTTGAGATCGAAACCAAGACCATTCGAGGTCAGGAGCTTCGCGTTTATAAGGTCGGCCCACAGAATTTGCGCGACATCTTCGATATTGGTCGCTCGCATGGCGAACTTGAGTTTCTGGTTTATGGCCATGAGCGGATTACCTATCGCGCCCACGCCAATGCGGCTGCGAAGCTCGCCCATATTCTGAAAGACACCTACGGCGTTCAAAAGGGCGACCGGGTTGCCCTTGTGATGCGCAATCTGCCCGAATGGCCTGTGGTTTTCTGGGCGAGCGTCATCATTGGCGCAATGATTTGCCCGCTCAATGCATGGTGGACGGCCGATGAGCTCGAATATGGCCTGCGCGACTCAGGTTCTGTCCTCGCGATTGTGGATGTGGAGCGCGCAGATCGTATCGCGGAAAAGCTTCCCAATATTCCAAATTTGAAGGCACTCATTGTCGCGCGCGGCGGAGACGACAAACCAGCTGGCTCGATCGCGTTGGAAGATTTGATCGGTGAGTCCGTCTCTTGGGCGGACCTGCCGGAGACAGCAGTGCCGAATGTCGAGCTTGATCCAGAAGACCTCTGCACCCTGTTTTACACCTCCGGCACAACCGGCGCGCCTAAAGGTGCCTTTGGCACGCACCGCAATGTCATCACCAATCTGATGAATATGATGGTCAATACCGCCCGCCAATTCCTGCGTCGGGGTGAGACCCCGCCAGCGCCAGACCCGACCTTGCCCAAGAAGGCGACATTGCTGGCTATCCCCTTCTTCCACGTCACCGGCTGTCACGCCGTTTTGGTGCCTTCAGTGGCGCAAGGCGTAAAAATTGTGATGATGCACCGCTGGGATGCGCTCAAAGGCATTGAGTTGATCGAAAAGGAAAAGATCAACAGCTTCGGCGGTGTGCCTGCCATTGCCTGGCAAGTGATTGAGCATCCCCAGTTGAAAGAGTTTGATACCTCTACAGTGGAGAGCGTCTCTTATGGTGGTGCGCCATCCTCGGCAGAATTGGTCCGCAAGATTGTCGAGACCTTCCCGAAAGTGTCTCCCGGTCAAGGTTATGGCCTGACCGAGACCTCGGCTGCTGTCACCAATATCGGCTCAGAAGATTATGAGTTGCGGCCGCTGTCTTGCGGTCCCGCTCACCCAATCAATGATGTGCGGGTGGTCGATGGTAATGGCCAAGACGTGCCACTCGGCGAAGTCGGTGAGCTTTGGATCCGCGGCCCGAACGTCATCGTCGGCTATTGGAATAAGCCTGAAGCCACCGAAGCCGCTTTTGGCGGTGGCTGGTTCAAGTCGGGCGATCTGGTCAAAATGGATGAGGAAGGCTTCATCTTCATCGTCGATCGCGCCAAGGACATGATCATTCGCGGTGGCGAGAACGTCTATTGTTCCGAGATTGAGGATATCCTCTACAAGCACCCCGACATTTCTGATGCCGCGATCATCGGCGTGCCACATAAGGTTTTGGGCGAAGAAGTGGGTGCAGTTGTAACGGTGCCACCGGGCTCGACCCTGACTGCGGAAGAGCTAAAGCGCTGGGTTGGTGCATCGTTGGCCAGCTTCAAAGTTCCCGCCCATGTGCGCATTATGTATGAGCCTTTGTTGCGTAATGCGAATGGCAAAATCCTGAAGCGGGAGCTTAAAGCTCTGTTTGAATAGGAGCGTGTCATGACAGATCGCGGTCGCATTTTGGGTCTGGGCGGCGTTTTTATCAAAAGCCCAGACCCGGACCGTTTGAAGGCTTGGTATCTCGATGTGTTAGGTTTGGCGCTTGATGACTATGGCGTCACCTTTTCATTGGCGGGTCAGGCTGGCGATCAGGTCTGGAGTCCGTTTAGGGCGGACACCACCTATTTTGCGCCATCGACCCGGGAAGTCATGTTGAACTTTCGGGTCGATGACCTTGATGCACTCATCGTCAGGATCTTGGCCGCTGGTGGCGAAATGCAAGGCGATGTGCAGGAAGAGCCTTATGGCAAGTTTGCTTGGCTGGTCGATCCCGATGGCACCAAGATCGAATTGTGGCAGCAGACTGGTGACTTCGCTTGACGCGTGACTCGCGCCTTACAGTCATTGGGATGACAGGTGCCACATTCAGCCCTATCTGCGCAGCATGACTGAAATCAGCCTCGCCACCCATCCCTTGGTGCGTAATCCCGATGCACAAGCTGTTCTCACGGCCCTCAACGGCGTTCAGGCCGATTGTGCCCGCTTGGTTGGCGGGTGTGTGCGGGATGCTGTTTTGGGTAAACTGGCGCATGACATTGATATTGCAACCCAATTAGCGCCTGAGGCCGTGATCGCAGCCCTAAAGGCGGCCGGGATCAAAGTGGTGGCCACAGGCCTGGCACACGGGACGGTGACGGCGATTCCAGCGGGCAAGCCGGTGGAAGTTACAACCTTGCGCACTGATATCGCTACCGATGGCCGCTACGCTGAGGTCGTTTTTACCGACGATTGGTTAGCCGATGCTCAGCGGCGCGACCTGACCATGAATGCGCTTTATTGTGACGCCCAAGGCCGCGTCTTTGATCCCGTCGGCACAGGCGTTGATGATGCCAAGGCTGGCCGTGTCCGCTTTGTGGGGGATCCCGAGACGCGCGTCACGGAAGATTATTTGCGGATAATGCGCTTCTTTCGCTTCCACGCCTTTTACGGCAAGGGTGGGCTTGACCCCGCGGCTTTGGCGGCGTGTGCAGCCCACAATGGCGGTATCGCTAGACTATCGGTTGAGCGCGTTTGGATGGAGCTGAAGCGCCTCCTCGCGGCACCCGATCCGCGCGTCGCTTTAACGGCCATGGCCAAAACAGGGGTTTTGTCCGCCATTCTGCCGGAGGGTGAAGGCCTAGAAGCCCTACAACATTTGGTCGAGATTGAGAACAGCCTATTCCTAGATCCTGAGGCCCTGCAGCGCTTGATGGCGCTGTTACCTCGCGATCCAACCCGCGTCGCAGGCTTGATCAGCCGCCTTAAATTGTCGAGTGCGGAGGGTGATCGTCTGTTGGCGTGGGCCAGTGATCAAACGGAAATCCAGTCCTATTTGTCTGCCCGCGAAGTCCGCCGCTCGCTGTATTGGATGGGGACACCGCTTTATCTCGACCGCGTCAGGTTGGCTTGGGCGGGTGATCCAGAGCCCCGTCGCACCAGCCAATGGCGCGCGATGATCGCACTCTCGAGCGGCTTTGTCGCCCCGCGCTTTCCGGTGACGGGTGAGCAAGTGCTGGCAGCTGGCGCACGTCCGGGCCCTGCAATCGGCCATATCCTGCGTGAGCTAGAGCGTTGGTGGGTCGAAAATGACTTTACCGAAGACGAAATGGGCTTGGTCGAGCGTCTGAAAGCCCTTGTCCAAGCGCTCGGGTGAAAATCAGCGCGCCAGTCGAGCTTCCAGCCCTGCTTTGACCGTTGGCCACTCGTCCCGAAGAATAGAGAACCAAGCCGTGTCGCGCCAATGGCCGTCTGGCAGCAAGAGATGTCGCCGAAAAATACCTTCAAAGGAGGCGCCTAGCTTAAGGATCGCGGCGCGAGAGCGTGCGTTTCGTGCATCCGTCTTCAGTTCCACGCGCTCTGCGCCGCATGCAAAGGCATTGTCCAACAAGGCGAGCTTGCAGGCTGGATTAACTTGGGTGCCATGGGCACTGGCGACATACCAAGTCCCGCCAATCTCCACGCCCTTATGCTCCGGTCGAATCGCAAGGTAGCAGGTCTGGCCCAGAATCTGCCCGCTGCTCGCCCGGACCGTGTGAAAAAGCCAACGGCCAGCCGCTTGCTCCTGCAACATCCAGTCAAAGTTCTGATCCCATTTGTCTGCGGCCATGTCGCGCGGCCAATAGCGAAAAAGAGCAGGGTCTGCAGCGGCGGGCTGCATTTCTTTTCTGTCCGCTTCGGTCAGCGGGGCCAAGGAAACATCGTGTAGGTGTGCGGTTAGGTGGGCAAGTTTCATGCGGTGCTGTTTATGCCGCAGTTTTATCCGCTTCAAGTCTCATGCTTTCGATTGCCCTCCCGCCAGCACGGGGCTAGGTTGCTTGGAAGGTACAAGAACACGAAACAGGGAGCACGACATGATTTTCGAACATTCAGACGTAACCAAGCATTGGATCGACCGCGTTGAAGCCTTTATGGCGGAGCATATCATTCCTGCCATTCCGGTTTATCAGCAACAGGATGCTGAGGGTGAGCGTTGGAAGGTCATCCAAGTCGTCGAAGACCTCAAAGTTAAAGCAAAGGCTGCTGGCCTTTGGAATATGTTCATGCCGCCAAGCCATGGCGCAGCCCATGTCGATGATACGTTTGAATTTGAAGGCCCCGGCCTGTCGAACGTCACCTATTCGGCGATTGCTGAAATTTTGGGCCGCGTTGGCTTTGCCTCTGAAGTGTTCAATTGCTCGGCACCTGACACCGGCAATATGGAAGTGCTGATGCGCTATGGCACGTTGGAGCAAAAGGAAAAGTGGCTGCGGCCTTTGATGAACGGGCAAATCCGTTCGGCCTTCTTGATGACCGAGCCTGCCGTTGCTTCATCCGACGCGACCAACATCCAGACCTCCATCGTGCGCGAGGGCGATGAATATGTCATCAATGGTACGAAGTGGTGGAGCTCGGGCGTGGGTGACCCACGCTGCAAAGTCGCCATCGTTATGGGCAAGACCGATCCTAGTGCCAAATCTTACACCCAGCAGAGCCAAATCCTGATGCCTTTGGATGCTAAAGGCGTGACCTTGGTCCGTCCGCTGCACGTATTTGGCTATGACGATGCGCCGCATGGCCACTTCGAAGTGAAGATGGAAAATGTGCGCGTGCCAGTTGAAAACCTGATCTTGCGCGAAGGCGCTGGCTTTGAGATCGCGCAAGGCCGCCTAGGCCCGGGCCGCATCCACCATTGCATGCGCACCATTGGCGTCGCTGAAATGGCGCTGGAAAAGATGTGTCAGCGCCTGACCACACGCGTCGCGTTTGGCAAGACAGTGGCCGAGCATTCGATCTGGGAGCAACGCATCGCGCGCGCCCGCATCGATATTGAGATGACCCGCCTGCTGTGCCTCAAGGCAGCCTATATGATGGATACGGTGGGCAATAAGGTTGCACGTGCTGAGATCGCGATGATCAAGGTGCAAGCACCGAACATGGCCCTGCAAATCATTGATGATGCCATCCAAGCCCATGGTGGCGGCGGTGTCAGCCAAGACTTTGGCTTGGCTTCGGCTTATGCCCATCAGCGTACCTTGCGTTTGGCAGATGGCCCGGATGAAGTGCATAACCGTACGATTGCCCGCCTTGAATTGGGCCGTCACGCAGGCGGTGCCATGAAAGCAAAAGCTGAAGCAGAGGCTGCTCTGCACGTACCCGGCATTCGCTAAATCATAGCAAAAAATCAACGAGAAATTGGCCCGGGCGGTTTCGTCCGGGCCAAGTTTTTTGGAATAGGATTCTTCGTATTAAGTCTCTTCTCTTAGCGGAAGAGTGAAAGCGCGGACTGGGCGGAACTATTGGCGATTGAGAGTGCCTGGATGCCCAGCTGTTGTTTGACTTGCAGGGATTGCAGCTTCGCACTTTCCTTGCTCAGGTCAGCGTCGGTAATGGCGCCAATCCCTGTGTTGAGGGCATCTGAAAGCTTAGAAACAAATTCACGATGCACGTCCAATCGCTTCGAACCAGCACCCCAAGTCGCCATTTGCGTGCCTAGGTTGTTAATCGAGGTATTGACCAAGCCCAGCGCGGTGGCCGCGTTTACCGCTGTGTCTACGGCAGATGTTGCAGTCACCGTGACGACGGTGCCGGCTAGGGACAGGTTTGCCCCGGCAATTGTGATGTTATTGCCGCCAGCGGCGTCGCCTAGAGAGATGGCGGAGGCCGGCGTCGCGCCAACCATGTTCGCACCGTCGAATGAGGCGTTTGCAATCACATTGGTAATTTGATCGCGCATTTGCGCAAAGTCGGCGGCGAGGGCCGCTTGGGATGCGGCAGATAAGCCCGGCTGAGTTGCAGCGAGAGCTTTGCCCTTCATTTCATTGAGCAACTCCATGATGCTCTCACTGGCTGCAATGGCGGTGTCGAGGATTGCGCTCGCTCGTTCATTGGACTCCCGAACTCGGCCATAGGCCATAACGTCGGCAGTCATTTTATTGGCAATGCTCCAGATCGCCCCGTTGTCTTTGGCTGAAGCTACTTTCTTGCCTGTCCAGATTGCATTCTGTGTGATTTGAAGGTCGCGATTGGTTGAGGCTAAGTTCTGAATTGCAGCCATTGCCCCGATATTCGTATTGACGCTGATCATTTTGATCCCTTTGCTTTTTGCACTTCGGACGACTTTTTGCCGCCATGTCATTGTGACAGGATCGATGTTACCAGCCGGTTATGAATCTTACGTTACCAACGGTAATGAATTGCAGGAGGGTCGGTCTTGGTGACTTGTTTCGCCCATATCGGTTGTTAGTTTCATGGCTGCATTGCGCCAGCTGTTGCCATTTAGGGCTGCTTGGCGGTTTCTCGAAAGCAGACATTTATGGTGCCGGACATTGGGCGCGCGTGCCTCTGACGATCCTGCAACCTACTGGCTGGATTCTAATGGGCGGGGTCATTGTCTAACGCAAGTGAATGAACCGATTTTGGCCAAGTCCTGAAGCTTAAGCCAAAACACCGCCCGAAACGGATTCACCAGATCCAATTACTTGGAGTCTGATTGCCCGATCTCGTTAGGGAAACAACTCAACAGCCTCGTGTTGCTGCGCCGCGATGCCCCGTCTTATAGTTGACTATATGTACGCCCGCGAGAATTAGGCCACCTATCACGGTCAATAAGGTTTCGGCCTCATGGCTTGGCCAACCAAGGGCCCCGCAAGCCAGAAACACGAGGCCGAGCATGGCGACTACACGCAACAAAATGATGCGCAGGTTTCCGTTGCCATGATGACGCAAGGCCAAGAACGAGGTTGGCACAGCTAAAGCCACAAACACCCAATGCACCCATTCTGCATTAGCAGCATGGGACAAGAGCGGCAGAAAGGCTGCGGCAATAGGCAAAAGCAGGCAGTGCACCAGACAGGCACCGCTAAGCACGACAGCAAGCGTATCAAAGCGGCGCGCGACGGTTGAGGATGAACTGAGCATCAGGGCTTACGTTTCCAAATGAGTGTTATAAGATAACATAACATATCTAGGAAAGGGCTCAAAGCTGTGACAACATCAGACCTCCTCCCCGTTACAGTGCTTTCGGGCTTTCTCGGCGCAGGCAAGACCACGCTCCTGAACCATATTCTGAACAATCGCGAGGGCCGGAAAGTGGCGGTGATCGTCAATGATATGAGCGAGGTCAATATTGATGCCGACCTCATCCGGGCTGGGGGTGGCAACCTCTCGCAGACGCAAGAAACGCTGGTGGAAATGTCAAACGGATGCATTTGCTGCACCTTGCGCGATGATCTTCTGGTTGAGGTCCGCCGACTCGCCGAAGCGGGCCGCTATGATAGTCTGCTGATCGAATCCACAGGTATCTCCGAACCTTTGCCTGTCGCGGCCACTTTTGACTTTCGCGATGAGGAAGGTCAGAGCCTCTCCGATGTTGCGCGCATCGATACGATGGTGACGGTGGTAGATGCGGCCAATCTTCTGAAGGATTATTCCAGCGAGGACTTCTTGGCTGATCGCGGCGAATCCTTGGGCGAAGATGACAAGCGGCCCTTGGTGCAGCTTCTAGTCGACCAGATTGAGTTTGCCGATGTCATTGTTCTCAACAAGGTCGACGAAGTCGCGCCAGCTGATTTGACCACCGTGCGCAAACTGGTCCGCGCACTCAATATGGATGCTGACATTGTTGAGACCAATTTTTCAGAAGTACCGCTTGCGCGGGTACTAGAGACTGGCCGCTTTGATTTTGCCAAAGCGGAAGATCACCCGGCTTGGGCAAAGGAGCTTTACGGTTTTGAGACCCATAAGTCAGAGAGCGAAGAATATGGGTTTGAGAGCTTTGTCTACCGGGCGCGCAGGCCGTTCGAGCCACAAAAGTTTGCTGACTTCTGCAATTCAGAATGGCCTAATGTTGTGCGGGCCAAGGGCTTTTTCTGGTTGGCTACGCGCCCTGACTGGATTGGCGAGATGAGCCAAGCCGGTGCCCTCGTGCGCCATGAAGGCGTTGGTCGGTGGTGGTCGGCAGTCCCCCGAGAGCGTTGGCCTCAAAGCGAAGAGTTCCACCAGCACATTCTAACTAAATGGGATGCCCGCTATGGCGACCGCCGCCAAGAACTTGTCTTTATTGGCATCGGCATGGATGAAGCCAAATTGCGCGCGCGCCTTGATGCCTGCTTAACCGATCCCAATCCCAAAGTCGGCAAAATCATCAAGCCCCGGACCGATTTGGTAGATCCATTCCCGCCGTGGGGCTAAGCCACTTAAACGCTCGAATCTGTGCACTTGCGACTGATTGCCGCCTTGACGACCACGAGCTGATCTTGCAGCGGAGCAGGAATGGGTAGAAATTTGCCATTTGCGAAACAAGCCTTCAGCTCGCTTTCCAAGCGGGTCCTGCTTGGTTGCGCGCTTGTGGCCATGATGCTCAAAGTCCTGATCCCGGCTGGTTTCATGCTGGCGCAAAATGCCACCACTCAACTTGTTGCCGTGGTCATTTGTACGGGCTCTGGCTCGCAGACCCTGCTTATGGATCAAGATGGCCAGTTTGTTTCAAAGGATAGCGACAAGAAAGGTCATGGCGGAAGCGAAGATGGCCCCGGCGATCATCCCTGCACCTTTGCCCATCACGGAACGGCTTTACTTGCGAGCATAAGTCCAGACCTTGAAACAGTCGCATTTACCCAAGCGCCAAGCCAGCTGAGGCTTGCCTTGATGGACCAAGCCCCCGGTCGGGGTTTAGCGGCGCCACCTCCGCCTGCGACCGCTTCCCCCTTCCAGATCTAGCACGCCTTCAACCCCATGACCCACAGGGTTTTGGGAAGTCTCTTGCGTTTTAGATCAGGAAAACTCCATGTCACACTTTGTTTTGGCGCCCTTAAAGCGCCGCGCTGCTCTAGCTCTTTTAGGCTTGGCAGTAGGTTTTGGACCCCTCTTTCTATCTTCAGCAATTGCCCATGATTTCAAACAGGGTAGCCTGACGATTGATCACCCCACCGTTACACCGACTAGAGGTATCGTGCCCGTCAATGCGGGTTATATGACAATCCTTAATGCAGGGACCAACGCTGACCGTCTGATCTCAGCGACAAGCCCTGATGCTGGTCGGATCGAATTACACGAACATCGTCGTGGCCCAGACGGCATGATGCAAATGCGGGAGGTCCAAGGCGGCATTGCTGTGCCTGCAAAAGGGCAAGTCCGCTTTGCCCAAGGCGGTCTACACTTGATGATTTTTGATCCAAAGCAGCCGCTCAAAGAGGGGGATTATTTCCCAATCACTCTCACATTCGAGCGTGCTGGCCGGGTCAATGTTGTTGCGATGGTTGAGGCGCCGACACCTCAATCCAAGCGTCACGCACATTAGGGCTTTCTCCCATGGAACGCCCTCAAAACCTTTGGTTTGACGCCGAGGTCCGCCCCAACCGAGCTTTAAGCCCCAAGGGTATGCGGATTTTATTTCTGTGCTTGGCGGCCGGTTCTATTGTGATCAACGGTGGCCTGATCTTGATTGGTCAATGGGTCGCAGCTCTCTTTATGGCCTTTGACCTGTCGTTGCTCGCGGTCGCACTTTTGGTGAATACACGGGATTTACGGGCGGTCGAGCGGGTGATTGTCGATGATGATTCCATCCGGGTCGAACGTTACGCACCCGGCCAAGAACCATTCCGCGACTCTTTGAGTGTTGCTTGGGCACGCCTTGAACGTGCCCCTAGCCAATTAGTCGAGGGGTTAGAGGCCCTGACCGTTACCTCTCGCGGGAAAACCCTCGCGCTTGCCCGCGCCTTAAGCCCGTTAGAGCGAGCAGCTTTTGCCGACGCCTTGGAAGCTGCTCTGCTCAGACGAAATCGCATGCTTAGTCGCATTGCCTAATTCCCTTCTCATAATAGAGAAAGTCCTTACCCTCATGAAAAACAAACTTCTCCTTTCCACAGCCCTTTTGACTTTTGTGCCGTGCCTCGCACTCGCTCAAGCCGCACCCGAAGCAGGTCAGAGCGAGCAAGGAGGCAGCTGGCGCGCAGTTGAAACCGTCATCGTCACTGGTAAGCGCGGCACAGGTTACAAGGCAGACCAAGTCTCAACCGGCACCCGTACGCCAACGCCTGTGGAAGAAATCCCGCAGTCCATTCAAGCGCTCACGGCAAGCCTGATCCAAGACCAAGACTTGCAAAGCCTACCCGACGCTTTGGCCAATGTGTCGAACGTCACCCCTGCGACAATCTTTGAAACCGTCACGCGCGACACGATCATTCGGGGCTTTGACGCGGCGACCTATTTTGATGGTCTGCCAGCTTATGGTCTGACGGCTGTGACTTCGCCTACATCTTTGATCAATGTGGAACGCATTGAAGTCGCCAAGGGGCCTTCGGCCACTTTGTTCGGTGGCGGCACAGGGGCACCCTTGTCAGGCTTGATCAATGTCGTCTCAAAGTCGCCACTTCCCCAACGCCGGATCGAAGTCGCGGTGCGGGCGGCGAGCGACAATGCTTACGGCCTTGAAGCTGATATCAATTTGCCGCTCGTGGAAGATCGCGTTTTGTTGCGCATAACAGGGGATATCGATAACTCCGATAGCTATATCAATGCGATTGAAAGTTCGTCCTGGACGTTCAATCCAACACTTACATTTGCCATTTCAGAAGCCACGCGCTTGACCCTGCGTGCGCAACTCTCAAGCCTTGAACAACTGGAATATTCAGGCCTTCCGGCCTCGATCGCCTTTAATCCAAGTCTTGGGGTCGATCCTTATGGTTTTACCGGTTCGCGTGCGGCCCCCAAGACCAAGGTTGAGAACAATCTTTATACGCTAACTTTGGATCATAGCTTCAACGATACGCTTTCAGGCTCGGTGTCTGTGCGCCACTATGATAGCCAGTTTGATGAATATTCAACCACTCCGTTCTTTGCGTTCCCGCAACCAACCCCCACTTCGGCCATTTTCGTCAGCGCGTATCTGCCAACGGATGTGAAGCAAACCTTTGCGACAGCGAGTCTGTTGTGGAACGTTAAGACGGGCACACTTGAACATCGTATTTTAGTCGGTGTGGATGCTGACAAAACCGACTATCGCGCACAATTGGGCTTCGGCCCACTTGGCCCCTTGGACTATAAAGCCCAAACTAATCCTGCTTGGGCCCTGCCTGCATTGAGTGACACGCAAGAGGATGAGCTCTCCTCTGTCGCTGTTTTTGTGCAGGATCAAATCAAGATCGGCGAGCGTTTGGATCTGACAGCAGGTTTGCGGTGGACGCAGCTTAAAACCGACACTTTCTATGAATCAGGTGGATTTCCATTTGTCGACTTGAATCAAACAAAAGAACGCGTGACCCCGCGCCTTGGTGCAACCTGGCGTGCCTTTGACGGGATATCCCTGTTTGCTGGTTGGTCAGAAGGCTTCCAAGGTCTGGTCACGCCATTTGGGGTTACCGATCCAAAGCCTGAGGAAAGCCAAGCCTATGATGCGGGCGTGAAGTTTGCCACGCCCATTCCTGGTTTAAGCGGCACAGTGTCGGCCTATCAAGTCACTCGCCAGAATGTGGTTACCTCCAATCCCGCCGTCTTGTTTGCCTCGATCCAAACGGGCGAGCAGCGTTCAAAGGGCGCTGAAATTGACTTAATTTATGAGCCATCACGTGCTTTGTCCGTGCTGTTCAGCTGGGGCTGGAATGACACCGAAGTAACGCGCGACAATACGCTCGCTATTGGATCAAGACCGGCTCGCGTCCCTGAACAATCGGGCCGACTGGCGGCGCGCTATCGCTTTGCAGACGGGCGTTTCAGAGGCTTGGAACTAGGTGGTGGTCTAACCCATGTGGGAGAGCGGTTCATCACCTTGCCCAATAATCTCAAGGCCGACGCCTTCACGACCTTGGACTTACAAGCTGCGTGGCGGTTTGGGTCGACGACACTGTCCGGCTCGATCACCAATGTTACCGATAGCGATCACTTCGAGCCTTACGCCTATTTGAACCAAGCCGTCGTAATCCCGGCAAAGCCGCGCTCTCTGGCCGTGACGTTAAGGAGGACCTTCTGATGGAGCCGTCCTTGGACCGACGCAGGTTTGCCTCCCTAATTGGCCTCAGCCCTTTGGCTGGGGCCATTACCCCGTTTCTTGTGTTGGGCGATGCACTTGCCCAGCCAGCCCATGAAAAGCGGATCGGCGATGATGCGGCCCACAACAAATTAGCCGCAGTCCCTGACCTCAAGATGATGGGGTCAGAACAGATCGCCATGCTCCTTTATCCGGGCTTTACCGCGCTCGATCTGGTTGGCCCGCATTATATGTTTGCCAGCATGATGGGGGCCAAGGTGCATTTGGTCACAACCGGGGCTGACTTGGCACCTGTGCCCAGCGACTTAGGTCTAGCCATCGCACCTACCATGCGGATGCAGGATTGCCCCGCGGATTTGGACATCTTGTTTTGCCCAGGTGGGCTTGCTGGCACGTTAGAGGCCATGAAGAATGCCGCTATAATCGACTTCATTGCGGATCGCGGATCCCGGGCCAAGAACATAACCAGCGTCTGCACGGGCTCTTTGCTTCTTGGGCAGGCGGGTTTGCTGAGGGGGAAACGTGCGACATCCCATTGGGCAGCGATCAATACGCTTGATGCATTTGGCACCGTACCAACCCATGAACGTGTCGTCATCGATGGAAAAGTAATAACAGGGGCCGGGGTATCGGCAGGGCTGGACTTTGGACTCCAACTCATCGCGCGCCTGCGCGGGGTCAATTATGCCAAAGCTATCCAATTGCAGGCCGAATATGCGCCCGAGCCACCTTTCGATGCCGGGACGCTGAAAACCGCCCCTCCCGCCGTCGCTGATGCCATGTCCACGATGTTGGCCCCGTTCGAGACCTTGGTCCGCACAGCTGCCCGCCCAAGATAAGCCCGATGGCCCAAGTGGTGGCCAGGAGTATCCCATGACAAAGTTAAATCGACGCCTCGCACTAAAATTTGCTGCTCTTGCACCGGTTGCAGCCTCCGCTGCTTGCAGTCAAAAGCCTTCCGCGCCCGCCTCGGTCGGGACAAATAACAAAGAAGGCCCTGTTGTCCATGATATGGGCGACATGCCAGCGAACTGGCAGCAGGAAAATCAAATCGCGATGCTGGTCTATCCCAAAATGACTGCGCTCGACTTGGTGGGCCCTCAATATATGTTTGCCAGTGCCTGGGGTGCAAAAGTCCACTTGGTTGGCAAGACCCTTGATCCTGTTATCAGCGACACGGGTCTAACCATTCTTCCAACCATGACCTTCAAGGATTGTCCCAAAGATCTGACAGTCTTGTTTGCGCCGGGTGGTACAACCGGCACGTTAAATGCCATGGGCGATGCTGAGACAATCGCCTTCATGGCCGATCGTGGATCACGCGCAACCTATGTGACTTCTGTATGCACAGGGTCTCTCATCCTTGCTGCCGCAGGTCTCCTCAAGGGCTATAAGGCAACGTGTCATTGGGGTGCACGGGAAGCTTTGAAAGAGTTTGGTGCCATTCCAACCGATGCGCGGATCGTAAAGGATCGCAACCGGATTACCGGGGCTGGGGTAACCGCAGGTTTGGATTTTGGCCTACAAATGCTTGCGGAGCTGCGCGATACGACTTATGCGCAAGGCGTACAATTGATGGCCGAATATGATCCCCATCCGCCATTCAACGCGGGTTCGCCCCATACCGCGCCCCTGCATGTTAAAGCGTTGATCACACCCATGGCCAGTCCATTTGAGGCAGAAGTCCGCAAATTTGCCCAAACCTGGAAGGGGTGACCCTCTTGAACCGGGCGCTCTTTAATCGTTGGCTTTTGACTGCGCATCGATGGCTTGCTATCGCCATTGGCGCGCAGGTCTTGTTATGGGTGGCGAGTGGCTTGTTTATGAGTTGGTTTCCAATCGAGACCATCCGAGGCGCGCATTTGAGAAAACCTGAAACGCAGCAAGTTATGCGCTGGGATGATACTTTGATATCGCCCAATAAAGCTTTGGCCGTGGTGAACAGACCTGTAAGCACTCTCAGTACAGGGCTGTTTCTGGGCCAGCCAGTATGGCGGGCAAAAACACAGAGCGCTATTTTGCTGGTAGACGCAAAGACTGGCACGCTCATCAGCCCAATTAGTGCCGAACTTGCAAACAAAGTAGCGGTTGCCACCCTCAACAAGAAAGCTGCTTCTTCGCAGCCTGTCCTATTGGCGGAACCTCCACGTGAAGTGGGTGGCAATGGGCCTGCGTGGCGCGTCGACTTTAAAATCGAACAAGGCGTTACGCTTTATATTGACGTAAGCTCTGGTGAAGTTCGTTCTATAAGAACGCCACTATGGCGCATCTATGATTTCTTTTGGGGGCTCCATATTATGGATTGGCAAACGCGTGAGAATTTCAATTCATGGTGGCTTAAAGCCAGTGCTGCGTTCGCCGTAGGCCTCTCTCTTATTGGTCTTGCACTAACCTATCAACGCATAAACTCGATGATCATACGTTGGCGCCATCGGGCACCGACGTCTGAGTCGACATCCTGAAAGCAAACTGATGAACTCTCTCCACGCATTAATGGCCTTTTTGCTTCTATGTCCACCTGCCCTGTGGGCGGTCGCCAATGGCTATGTCAGCGATTCCCCCAATTTGAAGCTTTATGATGAGGAAGCCATTTTCTTGGCGGTTATGCTCCTGCCAGTGGCATTTAGGCTTGTACAACATAGTGTGCTCCGCCGCCGGAACTTAGGCACCACCAAAACTACCCTTTGGGGAGCCAACATCGTTCCTTATTTGCCCTTGAGCGCTGCAGCCGCCCATTTGGTTAGCCTGCTGCCATGGACCGTTTCGGCCGACAGTAACGTCATTGTCGTGATTCTGGCGTTGGCGGCCTTTGTTCTTTTGACGCTTGACGCCTTTCCTTCCCCAGTCGAGCCGGGCCAATTTGGTCCGCGCTGGGTGCTATCACGCTTGACAAGCCTACCAGGAAAATTCTGGCTCTCGACACCCATACTTGGCGACATGACCCGTGAGGTTAACAGCAATCCTGAGCGCGGACTGGCCTATCTGGCGGCTAATAGTTTGATGTTAGTTGTCCTGATTGTCTGGGTGTTTGGACTTGAGGCCGCTATTCTCATAGCAACTTTCGCGGCGCCCTTTGCCCTGTTGCGCGTTACATTGCTGACAAGCGGGAAGTTTCGCGGTTAGTCTTAAAACTCTCTTTATGAACACATAAAACTTAATCACGCGGAGACAAAATCATGCGTTATTTAGGCAAAATCATCCCTTTAAGTCTGCTAGCTTTGGTTGCCAGCTGCGGTGCACAGCCAACAGCCGCCAGCAAACAGGATACAAATGCGCCCGCCACAAACCAGGTGGGCGTCCTTGCTGAGGAGATTGGCCCCAGCAAAACATTTGGTGCATTGACCGTGTCAGAGCTTCGCAGCCGTCCGACATCGTCAGGTGCAACAGTTGCTGGGGGCTATTTGACCATCACCAATACCGGAGCCGAAGCGGATCGCTTAATCCGCGCGGCAAGTCCGCGCGCAACTCGTACAGAGCTGCATGAAATGGCGATGGATGGCAACATGATGACCATGCGGCCTGTAACTTCGATCGAAGTTCCCGCAAATGGCAGTGTGAAGCTGGAACCAGGTGGCTTCCACATCATGTTCCTGGACATTCCAAAGCCTTTTGCTGCCAATGAGACCATTCCAGTCAGCCTGACATTTGAGAGGGCAGGTCAAATTGATGTGGAATTGATTGTGGGAGTACGAGCAGGTCAAAGCGGCCCGGTGTCAGATCATGGCAGCAAGAAGTAGGTAGAGAAAAGTCAGATGAAGCCCCGTTTAGAACCGCAACGACCTGCCGAGAAACCAAGCCTTGGCTGGTGGCGACGCTTGTCTTGGATCAGCTTAGGTGTTGGTCTGATTGTGATTGCCGGCGCATTCATTCATCGAATGACGAGCTCAAACTCTCTACCGGCTGCATCCAACGCCTTGGCCAGTTTGGGTCAAGGCGTAGATGAGGTCAGCCTGACCGAGTCGACGGGCAAGGTTATTCGGTGGGGCGATTTGAAGGGACAGCCTCGCGCCCTGTTCTTTGGCTTCACTCGGTGCCCTGAAATATGCCCAACCACCTTGAACGAGTTGGATGCTGCGATCGGACTCGTTGGTTCCAAAGCCTCCAAGCTGCAGGTCCAATTTGTCAGTGTCGATCCCGAGCGCGACACCCCTGACTCGCTCAAAGCCTATATGTCTTGGTTTAAGGGCAATGCGCGCGGCTATACCGGAACGCCAGACCAAATCGCTAAACTGGCCAAGGGATACCGCGTTGGTTATCGCAAAGTTGCCCTCTCAGACAATGATTACACGATGGACCATACAGCCTTGGTCTATCTGATCGACGCCAATGGAAAGGTCAAAGATTTCATCGCCTATGGCGCAGGCCCAGAAAGAGCTGCCGAACAGATCAAGTCATTTCTCAGTCAGACGCCTTAGCGGTTAATAGCGGCAGCTTTTGGAGTTTGAACTCCGCTAAGCAGACGATCTCCTTTCGGCCAAGTTCAGCCGAAATGCCGCCAGTCTCAAATGCGCCATACTAGGTCACTCAGTCACATTTGCTGCGTGCTCCAGAGCGGACAGTTGGGGTAGATCAAGGAATTTGTATCTAACGGTGTCTTGCGAGGACGTGACTCTACTCACTGAAAGATCGCGTTGGGTGACCTTTGTTATGTCGCTCAGCCCTCGATCGCAGTCTCTTGCGCTGCACCATCAGAAACCACGGCTTGGAAAGTATGTCTTCCGTGTTCGAGTTCCCAAGCGTGCGTTTTGGGCTCCACCCTTGAAGCTCTGACAAGTCCACGACATGAATGCTGACCATACCCTGAGATATGCATGACGACGTGAGCCGCCCCCCAGGTTAGGATCACTGCCACTCCGATCAGTCAATTTCGTCCGATAGGTCCGGGGCGCGGGGTGCTCGGATGTGGCGGTTCATGAAGATCGCGTTGAGTAAGAGGCGCTCTGTGCCGGGGAATGTGCCCCGGAAGGTCGGGTTGTCGGCAAACAGCACCAGCGTGCCCGTTCCGCGCTGTGTGGCGGTGACGGCGGGTGCCCCGGCTACACGAGCGATGGATGTGCGCGAGGCATAGCCCGCTAGGAGTGGTGCGTCGCGATAACGGGCGACAACGGCATACGCATCGTCCCGTGGCCACTCGAGCACGGCGGTACCGACTTTCATGATTGCAAGGTCCCGGTCGGTATGGCCGAACGCCAGCGGATGGCTCGGATCCAAGTCGGACTGGAACAGCGCACCGGCGACGATGTGCTCGGTCTCGCCAATTTCCATGCGATCAAAATCACGTCGGTCGCGCGGTGGCTCGGCTGACCGCGCTGTTGGCTGGTCAGGAGTTCTGGCCTCATTGCCATCACTTGCAGGCGCTAGCGCAGGTCTTGCTGCAGGCCGCGCGGACGGGCTGGCACCGGCAGCGGCTGCCTCGCCGGCCTCGGCCGCGAAGGCCCGCTGGGCCCACTGGGCAGCTGCGCCACTGGCGATTAGCACCCCGCCGCCCCGGGTCCAGCGCGTCAGCGCCTCGGTTTCGGCCCGGGTCCAGCCCGACGAGGCCGCACCCAGAATCAGGACATGCGTATATCGTGACAGCTCTGTCCGGCTAAGCTCGCTAGCGCGGCGCAGCGTAACCGGCAGGCCCATCTCGTGGTCTAGTAGCCACCAAGCCTCTCCGGCCTCCATGCGCGGAGCGTCGCCCGTAAACAACAGCAGGATTTCAGGCCGTGTGACCGTGGTCCAAGACTTGTTGCCGCCAAGGTCTGTAGCGGGGCTCGGCGTACGGCCTGACACAACGGGCGCAATCATCGCGCCGCCTTCCCGCGCCAGCCTGCCCATTAGGGCGTGTACGGCGGCTGCATCCATCTGCTGTCCGGCGGTCGGCACGAACAAAGCACCGCGGCCGAACGCAACCGGTCCGGAGGGTGTTGCCGCTTCAAACGGCGCTGAAGCCGTGCGCACCATCAGGCCCGCGCGGAGCAGCTCGCCCGCCACGCGCGGCGCAGCGCGGTCGCTCCACCGCACGACATAGCCATAGGGCCCTTCCGCCAGAACCCTTGCGGGTGCCGGTTGACGATCAAACCCGCCTCGCGCCCGCTCTCCCAGAAGCCGGGGGCGGAACGCCCCTGGCTCTAGGGCAGCCCAGTCCAGGTCGTAGGCCAGCGGCATGGTCCAAGCAGACACATCATAGAAGACACTCTCCTCGAAGGACTTCGGCGTCTCGAAGATGCCGCGCACCATGGCGGCCTGCCGTTGGTCGGTGGGCACCAGATAGGCGCGCCCTGCTTCGAACCGTCGGCCACCGGCCTCGATGGTCTCGGTCAGCGCATGGGCCGTCACGCCATGGATGGCCAGAAGGCCCAGGAACCGCTGCATCCGCGCTGGATCATCGGGGGCGGCAACTACGTATGCCGCTGGTCCGGATGCGCGGGCGCTGGCGCGCGCCTGCCGGAAGTAGGCGGTTTGCGATGCGGTCAGGTCGCGCCGGATCTCAACCGCGCCAGTGACGGCGGCCAGATTGGCGCGGAACTGCAGCCGGATGTTTTCGGCATAGGTGCGAAGGCCATTGCGGCCCTCGACAGCACCGCCAGCGGCAGTGCCCGCTTCATACAGGATGCCAACACCGCCATTAACCTGCGGATAGGTCGATCCCTTGCCGATATAGAAGTTATCGAACCCCTCCTCGGCATAATAGAGTACGCCATCAGGATCGAGCGCGCGGGAATGGTAGCCTGCAATCCGGTCTGCCAGTTCGGTCTGCCGCCGTGTGATCAGGGCATTCACCCGCCGCGGCTCTCCAGGGTGGAAATAAAAGCTGCTATTGGAGCCCATCTCGTGATGGTCCAGTGACAGCTGCGGGACCCAGCGCTGCCAGGCCCCGACCCACGCGCGCGCCTCCGGCTGGCTCAGCAGAAGCCAGTCGCGGTTGAGATCAAAGCCATAATGGTTCACCCGCGCCTCGCCCCATCCGCTATGCTGGAAATGGGAAGGATCGCTAACCCCAGCCTCGCCGGAAAACCGGTCAACCCTCGAGACCCGAAGCGCGTGGCCGTCTGGATTGAGGACAGCGACCACCAGGATCACGGCCCGGTCGAGCATCGCATCCATCTCACTGCCGGTGGCTGCTGCAAAATGGTAGACCGTGGCCAGCGCAGCATCCTGAGCCGACGCCTCGGCACCGTGCACACCGAAATTGGCCCAGACGAACACTGGCGCATCGGCAGGTGCCTCGACTCCGGCCTCCAGCCGCCCCAGATGCTCGGTGCGCAGCTGTTCAAGGCGCGCATGATTGGCCGGGCTGGTGATCTTCAGCAGCAGGATCGGTCGGCGCTCGTGGGAGCGGCCGATTTCCTCGACGCTGATCCGGTCTGACAGCCGGTCCAGCGTGCCTAGATAGGCCAGAAGGTCATGGTGCCGGACCGGATGCTCACCGAGGGTAAAGCCAAGTGCGTCTGTCGGGGTGGGGATCGCAGGGTTGTAGGTGGTGCCTGGCACAACATGCGGCGGTGTCACTTGCCGAGCGGCAACCTGCGGCGGCAACAATGCTGCGCTAGTCGGCTGGGCTGCCGCTGGGGTTGCCAGAAACAGGGCCAAGATCAGGGCCAGCATGGAAGAGATCCAGCCGCATGCACTCCGCGACAGCCAATTGTTCTGCATTGTCAGTCTCTCCAGCCCCTAAGATTTAGCACGGATTGTTCATCACGCTGTATGAATTGACTGGCGTTCCTTGCATAAGCTGTTGAGATGGTTAAGGAAAAAGCTGGTTAGCTCACTTCCCTTCTCAGTCAGATTGCGCCTTGGCCGCCATTATCGACTATGCCGCTTTGCCGTTTGGTTTGCTAGCCTGCGCTGGCTGAAAAGTCAGTGCCGGGTATGATCGCGGTGTGCTGGCGGCTTAGCGTCTAGTGCTATGTGAGTGCACGATCTCCAATGCGGCTGACGACAACCAAATTCGCTTTTGACCGCCTTTCAACGTCCAAGCCCCTCAAACCAAACCATCCGCAGTCGGCCAGCTACAGTCAAAAAAGATAGTCCAATTCTGTACTGTCAACGATTTGAAAGCCCCTGTAAGGCCAGCTTAATGTGGTGTCAGACATCAAGTAGAATTGAGATTGAATTGTCTGGCCGGGATGCCCAAACAATGCCCATTTGTTTGTTATGCGTTATCCGTCTGTCACCGTGATTACACTCGCCACAGTGGGCGCGACCTTGGCAGGATCTGCCATTAATTCGCGCTTCTTTGAGTTTCCGACTGTGTTCGGCACCATGTTGGTGCTTGGACTTGGCCTGTTATGCTTTGCAGCGATCTTGTTTTTCCAAAAGAAGGATCCTCCAAAGGACTAGTCCTTCAAATCGGTGTCGCCCAAACGGCGGCAACAAAGTCGCGGTTCCCAGCACAGACCCGCATGGCCGACCGAGAACCGCGACGAAGCGCGACAAATTCTTTCGCTGACAGGAAAGGACGCTCTTATCCTTTAGCGGTCGCGTCCGTCACCTTTCGGGTCTTCCACAAGGAGAAGAGGACGCCGCCTGCGATCAGCCCCATGGTAATCCCCAGCGACCATTCGGCTGGGAATTTCCCACCGGGGAAGAGGTCGCCCATAAAGATTTTTGAGCCGATGAAGACTAGCGTCAGGGCTAGGGCGTACTTCAAATATTTGAAGCGGTGCACCATCGCCGCCAATGCGAAGAACAATGCGCGCAGGCCCAAAATCGCAAAGATGTTGGATGTGTAGACGATATAGGCGTCCGATGTGATCGCGAAAATCGCCGGCACACTGTCAATTGCAAACACCAAGTCGACGATTTCGACAAACATCAAAGCCAACAAAAGCGGCGTTGCATAATAGCGCAGCTTTCCGGTCTTCGGATCAGGTAACTGCACGCGAAACTTATTGCCGTGCAATTCGGGCGTGACGTTCATGCGCTTTTTCAGCCAAAGCAGAATCTTATTGTCTGCCATGTCGGGCTCTTTATCGCCCTTCATGAACATCATGATGCCTGTGCCGATCAGGAAGACGGCAAACACATAGAGCACCCACGAGAACTGGCTAACCAGCGCTGCGCCAACGCCAATCATGATGGCGCGCAAGACAATCACACCGATAATGCCCCAGAACAGCACCCGATGCTGGTATTTTCGGGGAATGGCCAAATAGGTGAAGACCATGGAAATGACGAAGACATTGTCCATGGCAAGCGTCTTCTCCACGGCAAATCCTGTCAGATAGAGCTGCAATGCTGTCCACGCGCGCTCTTCCCCTGTGACCGCTAGAAGTTGAGGGTCGATAGAGGCTGTTGGCGAGGCGTTATTGTACAGCATCCAGATGACGCCGGAAAAACCAAGACCAATTGCGATATAAAACCCGCTCATTTTCAGGGATTCAGCGACCCCAATTTCATGGTCTTGCTTGTTTACGATCCCGAGGTCGAACGCCAGAAGCGCGATCACCGCGCCAATAAAGGCATACCATATCCAAGCGGCTTTCCCGAGAAACTCGGCGAATAGAATGGTCTCAAGCATAGAAATTACTCCGGGCAGAACTCATGTGTGACAAATTCAGTCGACATCACCGCGCGGGATTTGTCCTGCGCAGTCAGAGGGGCCCGACAGTTATTTGCAAATGGAGGAGCGTCGGTGCGAGTTCAAGGGGCACAATAGTCAGATGACAAGCATGTGATGCGCATGTGAGCCAGTCGTTTAGGAGCTTTTCGGCGCTGCTCGCCTAGTGTTTGGAAAATCTGCTCGACGTTAAAGGTCTGCTTTTCCGCTTTTCCCCAAGCCCGCCAGTCCCCGTTCGGTCAAAAGTCGCCGAAGCGTGACGGGCAGCAATGCACCAAAATATTTGCTGATGCCGATACCCGGACGACTGCCTCAGGCAATCATCCGGGCCTTTGGACGGGTCTAATCAGTCTGAGGGTTGCGCCTTAGCGAAACAGCGACAAAGCCGCAGAAGTGCCCGAGTTGGCGATGGAAAGGGCCTGGATCCCCAATTGTTGTTTTACTTGCAAGGATTGGAGTTTGGCGCTCTCAGCCGACAAGTCGGCGTCAACAAGTGAACCAATCCCGGTTTTCAAGGCATCTTGCAGCTTGCTGACGAAGGTACCTTGCACTTGTAGCCGCTTTGCAGCGGCACCCCAGGTGGCCAATTGTGTCCCCACCGCGGTGATTGATGCATTGACGAGCCCAAGGGCCGTCGTGGCATTGACCGTTGAATCAACCGCTGAGGTTCCCGTGACGGTCACGACACCGCCGCCTAAACTCAAGTTCGCACCCGCGATTGTAATGCCATTGCCGCCAGAGGAATCCCCCAAGGCAATGGCGCTATCGGGTGTGGCCCTGACCATATTGGTCCCGTCAAAGGAAGCATTGGCAACGATGGTTGTGATTTGGTCGCGCAATTGGGCGAAGTCAGCTGCCAAAGCGGCTTGTGAGCTAGCCGACAGACCCGATTGGGTGCCCGCCAATGCTTTTGCCTTCATTTCATTGAGCAATTCCATCACCCCTTCGCCGGCGGCTATGGCGGTATCTAGAATGGCATTGGCCCGGTCATTTGACTCACGCACGCGGCTATAGGCTTCCACATCGGTGGTCATCTTATTGGCAATGACCCAAACCGCTCCATTGTCGCGAACATTGGCAATTTTCTTGCCGGTTGAGATGGCAGATTGAGTTTGTTGCAGCTGCACGCCTGTTTGTTTGAGGTTTTGAACGGCAGCCATGGCACCGATATTGGTGTTGACACTGATCATTGTGATCTCCTTGCATTTAGCAATTGGTTTGACTTTAAGTCACGCGTTGCTGAGATGGGCGCTATGGCCCTGTTTATGGGAAGCTTCGCTCAGCCCATGGGTGCGGACAGCCGCCCCCATACACGCCGACGCGGGTCGACATGGTGGAACTCTCGAAGGCACGCATACAAAGAGGGTGTGAAGTCAGCCGAGGCTAGCGGAACAGCGCCAGCGCAAGTTGGGATGCGCGATTTGCGATCCCGTGAGGCTGTAACTCCAATTGTTGACGGATCTGCAGCGCTTGTAGGCGAGCTGAATCGGTCGATAGGTCACTTGTGGTTTCCTGCTCTGATGTGGCCGCTAGGATCGCTTCCATCTGAGATAGGAAGTCCATGTGGTGCGCCTTGGGTGGTTTGTCAGGCAGGCTTCTAGGCACAGTCAGATCAAGCTCAATGGCCACATGGCCATTGTCTAACGAAGCGTCGCGAGCGCGCATGCCGTCCCAATCCTTGTTGGACGGGTCACTGCGGGCTGCGACCTGCAGCTGTAAGGCCGGTATCGGCCCTGAGCTGGAGTTGATGCCAATCATTGTATGATCCTTCATCAACCGGTTGAACGCCATTCGGGCGCTTGGTTGTGGTAACCGAGGGCGATATTACCCATGGGTTACAAACAAACCGTCCGCAGAATTGGGAGATATTGAGCTAAGTTCGAGCTTGATTTGAGATTAATTTAATTCTGAATTGAATCGGATTTTAGTCGATTTTTACCTTTAGACGCGGATGTCGATCACGCGGCCGGGGCGGGCCAAGCCAGTTAGGGTGGCTGACTCTTCGGCTTTTACGGAAGGTGCTGAATTGGTAGCCGAATTAGGCTGCGCTGGCGGGGTATCCGCTGATGGCGCGCGTGGCAGGCTTGAACGTTGATTGGCGGCACTTAGAAGGGCTGCAAACGCCTTGCGTGCCTCAGTGGCGTCTGCTGAAGGGCGGGCAGGAGCAGGTGATTGACCAAGAGATTGCGGAAAAAGAGGCGGATCAACTTTCATGACGTCAGGGCTAATCTGCGTCGCGTTAATGATTTACGAACAAATTTCGACGTGAACCTGCCCCAAGCAGCCTAGATTAGGGAGTTGAATTACGCGCCGCCAATTGCGCTAATTCGCCCGCTATCTTCGGCGTGATTTCGCCCTGATGCCTAGTCAAGACAATGCCCTTGGCGCTGATGACATAGGTTTCCGGCACGCCACCTAAGCCCAATTGCACCCCAGCAGCCCCTTGTCGATCAATGCCGGTCTGGGCGTAAGGGTCACCCAATTCTTCAAGATAGGCTTGTGTTTTGCTGGGATCGTCGCGGTACGCTAGGCCGATCACGACAAAGCGCTTGTCCTTGGCCAATTGCAAAAGCATTGGGTGTTCGACCCGACAGGGCGCACACCACGAAGCATAAACGTTTAAAATAACGGCGCGCCCCTTGTAGCTCGCGAGGTCAAGGGTATTGCCGGCCATATCTGGCAACACTATCGGGGGTACGGGCTTGCCGATCAGAGCGCTGGCGTGACGGTCAACTCTTTGGCCAAACATGGCCCAAACAAAAAGTCCCGCTAAAGCTAGAAACAAAGCGAGCGGCAAAAACGCCATCAGGCGATTGGTTTTGGGCTCTGCGCTCATGGGTTTGTGCTCGCGTCCTTTTCTTGGCGCAATGCTTCGAGGCGGGCCTTCTGATGTTTGCCTGCTAGAATGGCACGAACAATAAGCCCTGCGATCACAGCTAAGCTCAACCCCCAAGCCCCAAATACAAAGCCGGCATAGCCGCCCATGGCTAGGAATTCAGAAAGGTTGGCAAACTGCGGTGTCATGCTTGGAGCCTCGCCTGGATCGCATCTGCAGAGCGCTTCCAGATTTCAGCGCGCATCGCGGCCAAGGTCAAGGCGGTGAAGATCAATAGATAGGCAACACCCATCACAAGAAGAGGATGTAGCAAGCTGGGGTCAAGGCTAGGGCCACCCGCGCGAATGATAGAGGCCTTTTGATGCAAGGTGTTCCACCACTCAACTGAAAACCGGATGATGGGAATATTGATTGTGCCGACCAAGCACAGGATGGCAGCCGCTTTTGACGCTTTGCCGGTTTCATCCAACGCGCTGCGCAGCGCCATATAGCCCAAATAGAGAAAGAAGAGCACCAAAACAGAGGTCAATCGGCCATCCCATTCCCACCATGTTCCCCAAGTCGGACGGCCCCAGATAGATCCGGTCGCTAGGCAAAGGGCCGTAAAGGCGGCACCAATCGGTGCCATCACTTTCGCGGCAATATCGCCCAAAGCATGGCCCCAAACCAGAAACGAAACGCTGCCAATCGCCATGCCGGTATAAGCACCCACGGCAATCCAAGCCGATGGCACATGGATATACATAATCCGTGCCGTCTCGCCTTGCTGATAGTCCGCCGGAGCATAGACCATCGACCAAATCACGCCGACGGCGGAAACAATTACCGCCAGCACAATCGTAATCGGCAACAGCCAGTTGCTGAGGCCCAAAAATCGTTGTGGGTTTGCGAAGCCAGAAATCATAGTTCCTCAGTTAGAACGCACACGCCATCAGGTCCAGCGGTTGGCCTTCATCAGAAGCAGCACGCGTTGCGGCAACCATTTGGCTAAGGCCTGGCCTGCAGGAGCGAGAGGGTTGGGGTCATGAGCTGGGTCCAGAAACTGGGTGGGATTGCATAAGCCCAGCTGCTGGTTTGCGTGGTCCAACGCTCGCCTTCCTCAGGGCTTGTAGCCTTGCTGGTATCGGTGCGTACCTTGACCCAAAACCGGCCTGCACTTTCAAACCCGTCCAAGGTGATGATCAAGCCGGACTTCAGGCTTGTGCTATGGCTAAATGCTGGCGCGCCTCTAAGCTTGGTTACCGCCATAACAGCCTGTGGCTCTAAGCGACTAAGGATCAGGGCGATATCCGTGACCCTTGGGCTGGGCGTTCCACCAACAGGGGCGAAGCCACCATCGGGCCTACGCACGATGTCAAGACGGTCTTGGTCAGGGCGGGTCAGTTCGACCGTGGCGATGCGCTCGGGCGCGATGTCGAACTTGGGGAGATCAAGCCAAGCCTTTGGGCTGTCCAAAGGCGGCCAATCGACCGTGCTGATTTCATAAAGTGCCTCATCGCCCTTTAGTTGGGCCAGTGTCATCTCGCCGCGTCGGGCTAGGGTCACAGTGGCGACTTGGGCCGTATCCTTGGTTTCCAAGCTTATCAAAACGCCGTCTCCGCCTTTAAGCGGCGCAATCTGGCTCACTTGGGCGTCGAGCTGGGTCGGCGGCGGCAGGGTGCGGACATAGCGCACGTCTGTTAGTGCCTTGATCAAGCCGCTTAAGGTATCGTTCGCCACGGGGTGAAAGTCAGACTGTGGCAGGACCCAGCCCGCTTCGGCCTTCACCAATTCAAACTGGCTGCTTCGACTGTTCAGGCTAATGCGGGTGACTTTGGATGCTTGTTTGGCCAGGTTCGGAAACACCTTACCTGACTTTTGCTCCCCCGGCCTGCCGCCAGGCTTTAAGGTTTGTGCGGCATAGCTAAGGCCCACTCCGCCGGCACAGGCACTGGCCAAGCGGATTAAAATATCGCGCCGTCTCAGGTCGCCGGGTGTCAAGCTGGGCTTAGTCATGCTGAGAGCCGCATCTGTCTGCGACGTCTGAAGACTTGGATCAACAGCCCCGCCAGCAAAATCAGTAACGGGATCACAATGCCCGGGATGACCATGAGACGGGTCTTGATGCGTGCGACATCCTCCCGGACTCCCTGCTGCACCGTGCGCAAACGGGTTCGGGTGTCGCGCACTTCTTCGCGGACTTGGGCGAGTTCTCTATTCGTCACCTCAGAGGTAATCAGGTCTTTCGCTGCTTCTTTAGCTTCGATTTCTCTCAACCGCGTTTCGGCAAGTTCAAGGCGGCTTTCCAAGGCTTGCTCTTCTTCCAAGACGCGCGTCTGTGCCGCCTGCCGCAGCTTTTCAACCACGACCAAATTGCGCGGACGTGGGGTGCGAGAGCGAAGGTCCAAAAGCGCAGATCGGCCAGCAAGATAGTCAATGCTATTGAGGATTAGGCGCGCATTGTCGGCTACAGCGCCACTGCCATCAATATACAAGCTATCGGCGAGAAAATCGACGTCGCCAAAGACAAGGATTTGGCTAGGATTCTCGCTTTGCGTGATCGCGCTCGCACCGGAATTGACGGGATCGCCATTTGGAAAAGCCGTTGTCCAAGAACCCCGTACTTCGGCCGCCACGACCTGACGCTGGCCCGAGCTTTGCCAATCAAGCTCCAGCTCCAGAGGGCTCAAGCCCGATAACGCGCGTTTGGCTTCTAGGCGCATGGTATCGGGCGAAGAGGTAAGGAGAGGGGTAAAGCTGGTGCCTGTCTGGCCCAGCGACACAACCTCGCCCGGCGTTGCCACATGCACGCCTTGGCTAAGGCTACGCGTGACAGCTTGGTCCTGATTGAGGCCGCTGATGGGCACTTGAAAGATGAGGGGCTGGGGGGCAATGGCGGCGCGCCCAGAAAGGCCGGTCTGTACGGGCAAGGCAAACGCGCGGTCTGCGATCACATCGCCTTGGACACTAAAGCCCCAACTCTGAGGTAAGCGACCCAAGGCTTGCGTGCCCTGCTGCGGCCCGCCGCCGCCATCGCGAGCAATCGTTGAGGCAGGGTCTAGCAGCAACAAAAGCTTCCCACCTTTCAGAACATATTGGTCGAGCACAAATTGTTGTGCCTCGGTAAGTGGCTCTGGCTGGGCCACAATCACGACATCGGTAGCGGTGGGAATGGCCTGAAAACCTGGGCTTAAGAGGGAGAGTTCGGTCTCCTGCATCAATAGGCTGGCAAGGTCCGCTATCGGCCGTAAACCGCCGCGCACTGGGTCCGTCGTGATGAACCAAGGAAGGCTGGTGATCATCGCGACGCGAATGGGCTCTGCCTGTTGTAACTTCGTCACCGCACGGGTCAGGCTATACTCGAGGCTAGCTTCGTCGGATGGATTCAACAACGGTATTACCATCTGTCGGCCATAGGGGCTTTTTAACACCAGCCCAAGATACGCTGCGGCGTCGTCTGGACGCGGGCCCGGGATGGGCGTCAGGCCCGCCTTCAAAGCCTCATCCTCTTGGGGGGAAAAGGGTGTAGGATCGACTTGGGTCAATTTGATCAGGCCGTTGGCTTCGCCCGCATAGACGGAAAGCAGGTCTGCCATGCGCTGGCTAAAGCCACGCATCACAGGGTCTTCCGTTAAGGCGTCGCGCGAGAGATATAGCCGTGCTTCGATTGGCTGTTTCATGTCGCGCAACACGACTTTTGTGTCGGCTGAGAGCGTGTAGAGCTGGTCTTGTGTCGTATCGAGCCGCACCTGAGTTAGCCAGTTTTGACTGATTAACTGGCTGCAGACGAACAACACAAACAGGAGTGCTGCCGCAAGGCGGGTGAACAGAGGACGCTTCACCGCAGTCCCCCACGTTTGTTATCAACCCAAAGCCCGGTCAAGCACAGACCCAGAGCCATAACGGCCAGAAAATACACGATCGCGCGGGCTTCAATCACGCCACGCTCAAAGCCTGAAAACGCGTCTAACATGGACAAGGACGCGAGCGTCTCGGTCAATGGCAGGGGCAAAAAGGCGGCGAGCGTGCTGCTCACCAAGGGCAGGCCTGCAGCCGTGGCCAGAAAGCACACGCCAAGGGCAATCACGAAGCTTAAAACCTGACTGCGACTGGCCGCAGAAGCTGCCATACCGATCGCTAGATAGGCCCCAGCCAATAGGCACGAGCCCAGATAAGCGGTCAACGTCGCGCCATGATCGACAGGGCCAAGCAATGCAACGCCCAGCCACAGTGGCGTCGTCAATCCAAGCATCAGGCACGCCAAGGTCCAAGCCGCCATGAATTTTGCCAGTACAAGCGCAGCAGTCGGAACCGGCAGCGCCAGTAGGGTCTCCAAAGTCCCGGTCCGTGCCTCATCACTCCAGGCCCGCATGCTAAGGGCCGGCATGAGGACAACAAACAGCCAAGGATGGAATTGGAAGAAGGCGACCAGTTCCGCGCGACCGGCTTCGAACAGTCCACCGACTTGAAACGCCAATAAAATTGCGGCTGAGACAAAACTTGCCACAAAGACATAGGCTAGAGGGTTGCCGCCATCTTGGCGTAGCTCTCGCTGATACACGGCCAGAAAGCTATTCCAAAAGGCCATCATGTTGCTGCCTCGTCGGGCCGCATGGTGAGGCGATAAAACACCGCGTCGATTTGCCCGTCCTGGTCTTGGGCGGCAAAGTCTGTTGGGCTTTGATCCGCGCGGACCTCACCATCCGCGATAAGGATCAATCGGCTGCACACATGGACGACTTCGTCTAATTGATGGGTTGAGATCAAAATAATCCGCCCGGGGGAGAGCTCGCGGATCAGGGCTCGTGTCACCCGCTTTTGATTGGGGTCGAGGCCATCGCTAGGTTCATCCAAGATCAGGACGGGTGGATCATGGGCGAGCGCGCCAGCCAGGGCGACGCGCCGCCGATAGCCTTTCGACAGCCCCTCAATCCGACGATCCAGCACATCCTCAATCTGCGTCCTCATGGCCGCTTGAGACACGAACTCTGGGCGCTGTTTGCGCGTCACCCCTCGCGCGGACAATAAGAAATCCAGATAGGTGCGCGGGGTCATGTCGTCATACAAAGGCGCGTGTTCGGGCAAATAGCCCATCAAGGCTTGGGCAGCTTGTCGGTTTGACCACACATCATGGCCTAGCACCTGAACTGCGCCTTGATCGGGCTCCAATGTGCCTGCGATCATTCGTAGGGTCGTCGTTTTGCCCGCGCCATTGGGACCAACAAACCCGACCACTTCGCCGGGCGCAACCTCAAAGCGGACAGAGCTCACACCCCTCTGGCCAGCATAGGTCTTGGTGAGCCCGTCAAGTTTCAGCATAGTGGCGTTTTATCCCTTCGTAGGTTGGGCTTTCTAGCCGTCCAGCAGGCGCAGGGAAAGGGTTGCCCGCTGCGAGCGTTAGTTGCGCCGTTGGCGCTCTGGCCGGGATTTGCGCTGTGTGGGTTTCTGACGTGGCGGCGCCTGAACATCATAAAGAATGGCCATCGGCACTGTCTGGCTTTCTGTTGAAGCGGGGGCAAGACGTAAGCCCCCGCCAACGGGCTCAATCGTGTCAACAAAACTGCCAGCTGGCGGCAAAGCATCACTGGATCGCGTGACACGCACCTTACGAGACTTTTCCCGGCGCACCTCCGGTTTCACTTGCGGCGCAGTGACGCCGTCAGAGCGATAGGTCGTGACACTTTGGGCTTGCCCTGTTGAGGCAAAGCCCAATGCCATAAGTGTTCCAAGGTAGGCCGCATGCTTGATCATGGTTTGGCTGAAGCAAGTTTTGCGCCAATCCCTGCCCGACTAAAGGCCGCGGGCAGCCGCCAAGTCTGCAAGGCTCACCAGCGGGCGCGCACCATAATGAGAAATCACTTCGCCAGCTGCAAGCGAGCCTAGCTTGCCACATGCTTCAAGTTCGCGACCGCTCGCCAAGCCATAGAGAACGCCCGCCGCATAAAGGTCGCCCGCACCCGTGGTATCGACGACTTGGGCAACAGGATCGGCAGCAACGGTCACTACTTCGTCGCCCCGCGCGAGGACGGAGCCTTTTTCAGAGCGCGTCAGTGCGACAAGATCGCAATCCTTGCGCGCTGCCGCCAAAGCAGCATCAAAGTCTGGCGCATCATAGAGCGCGATGATCTCAGCCTCATTGGCGAACAAGATATCGATATGGTTGGCAACCAAATGGCGGAAGGCCGCCTTGTGACGGTCTACGCAGAACAAGTCCGACAAGGTCAGTGCTACTTTATTGCCTGCGGTGTGGGCGATCTCAGACGCCTTCACAAAGGCGGCCTTGGCCTCTTCGGCGTCAAACAAATAGCCTTCCAAGAAGACGATTTGGGCTGAAGCCAGTTTGGCGGGGTCCAAATCCTCTGGTGTCAAAAGGGGCGAGCAGCCCAAGAAAGTGCTCATGGAGCGCTGGCCATCTGGCGTCACATTGATCAAGCAACGCGCGGTTGAAGGACCATTGGCATGAGGTGGTGTGTCGTAGGCAACGCCACCCGCATTCATATCGTGACGGAACACATGGCCCAAGGTGTCATCGGCAACCTTGCCAATATAGGCCCCTTTGCCGCCCAAGGAGGCAATGCCTGCCAGCGTATTGGCTGCAGAGCCGCCCGAGCTTTCTTGACCTGCTGCCATTGAAGCATAGAGGCGCTCTACGGCTGGCTCATCAAAAATCAGCGTCATGGCACCCTTGGCAATTTGATGTTCGGCTAGGAATTCGTCCGATGCGGGCGCAATCACGTCAACAATCGCATTACCAACACCGCAAACATCAAACTGGGTCGTCATCTCTATGGGCTCCTTGCCTCAGGAAATTTAGTGCGGGCTTGCTCTAGACGTTTGCGCGCGATGCGGCTAGCGGCTTGGACATGAAACCAATCGCTCTGCTCGTCACCCATGATTATTATCCCAGCCGGCCCGATCGGGCCGAGCCTGATTATGCGTACAATCAGCTCGTTTTGCTGCGCGAGGCGTTTGAGCCGTCAGGTGTGTCGATAGAGCCTGTCTTCTGGCAGGACGACGGCACGGATTGGTCGCGTTTTTCGGCGGTTCTGCCGCTTTTGGCTTGGAATTACCCCCAAGCGACTGAGACTTTTCTGAAACGCCTTGATGAAATTGAAGCCTCAAGTGCGCGCTTATTAAATGATGGCGAGGTCATCCGCGCCAATATGGACAAAGGTTATTTGGCAGAGCTGGCGCGTCGCGGTGCCCCAGTGCCGCCGACCTTGGCTGTTGAGGGCTGCAACCCAGAGGTGATATTGGCGAGCTTTGACACGCTGAACGCTAATGAGATCATCATTAAGCCGCGCATCGGGGCTGGGGCTTGGCGGCAAGCGCGCTTGAAGCGCGGTGAGCCGGTGCCCAGTGCGGACGTGCTGCCGCCTGCAGCAGCGCTTATCCAGCCCTTCTTGCCTGCCGTGACTGAAGAAGGCGAGCTGTCGCTACTCTATTTTGGGGGGCGGTTTTCCCATGCCCTCATCAAGCGGCCGAAGGCGGGTGATTATCGCACGCAAGGCCAGCACGGCGCGGTCGAAACAGGCATCGATGCACCTGAGGGCGCACTGGAGGCCGCAGAAGCAGTCTTGGCGAAAGCCGATGGCACGCCTTTGACCTATGCCCGCGTCGATCTGGTACGAGGCGCAGACGGCCAATGGCTTTTGATGGAGTTAGAGCTGATTGAGCCCTGGCTCTATCTGACGCTCGACCGTCAGGACGGCAAGCATGGCGCGAAACTGTTTGCCCAAGCCGTGCTCGAGCGGCTTTAGTCGTTCTGGATGATACGGATCAAAGATCCGTTTGGGTCGATCAAATAGGCGATTGTCAGGCCAGACGCTTCCTTTTGCGGTGGATGAACGCGGGGCATCCCGATGTGGGCTTGGGGAATTCCCGACGTGACGCAAGCTTGGTAGAGCCCCTGCAGATCATCGACGCGCAAGCAGCTCCCAAAAGACGAGGTGGTGGGGTCCAAGTCTGGATAGGGAAAGAATTCGAGCTGAAGGCCGCCGCGCGATAAGATCATCCAGCCCGGCGAAACATAGTCCTCGCTAAAGCCAAGCTTTTGATAAAAGGCAGAGGTTGCCGCCATATCTTTGGCAGGCAAGTTTGGCGTCGCATAATCGGTCAAGCATGCGCCCCTAAGCTTTCGCCGCGCAAAAGCTTTGGTAAATCACCCACAGCCCCGCCTGCATGGCTAGCAAAAAAGCGCCGCGCCGGGCCAATCGCATCGACAATCCCCAGTCCAAGGGTGCGTAGTGCGCGAACGGGTGCGATGTCGTTGGAGAATAGTCTGACAAAGGCATCACATGAGATAGCCAAGGTCATCGTATCGGTCCGCCGCCATTGCGCATAGCGCTCAAGCACCGCCAAATCGCCTAAATCTTGACCGAGCCCTCGGGCTTCCACTAGCACTTCGGCCAAGGCCGCAACATCTTTGAGGCCAAGGTTCAGGCCTTGGCCCGCAATGGGGTGAATGCCGTGTGCTGCATCGCCTGCTAGCACCACGCGAGGCTTGGCCCAAGTCGCCGCAAGCTCCATCGACAAGGGATAGGACCAAACCGGCGCATCGAGCTTTACGGTACCCAAGAAGTCGCCAAAGCGGCGCGCCAATTCTTGTTCTAAATCCGCACGGCTCATGGCCATCAGCGCCTTGGCGCGGCTTATTTTCTCAGACCAGACGATATTGGCGCGATTATGCATTAGTGGAAGAATAGCGAATGGGCCTGTTGGTAGGAAATATTCATGCGCCACCCCAACGTGGGGGTTTTCCATTGCAACCGTGGTCACGATCCCGGTTTGATCATACGACCAGCCGTAGGTGCGAATGCCCGCTTTTTTGCGGACAAAAGATCCTCGACCGTCTGCGCCGACGATCAGGGGTGCTTTCAGCAATTTGCCAGACTTTAAGCGCGCTGAGACTTGGCCCGCACCCATTTGCAGATCTTCAATCTCATCGGGGGCAAAGCGCGTGATGCCAGACCGGGTGGCGACCTCTTTGTCGAGTGCCAAGCGGATACGGCGGTTCTCAATCATCCAACCGAGAGGTTCATCGCCGGTCCCCGTTTCGCGATGGTCGAAGTGGAGCGTGAGAGACGAGGGGCCACCTCGGTGCGATGGACTGCCAATCCGACCGTCCGACACCAAAATCTGCTCAATCGGCTGCACTTCGCCAATGTGACGGGCAACGCCTAAGCTCTGCATCATGCGGTAGGTTGCAAACCCCATGGCCGTGGCGCGCCCATCGAAGCTTTCTTCCAACAGGTCGGCCGCGGGCAGGCGGTCGATCACGGCGGATTTTAGCCCGCCTTGGTCGAGTGCCAAGGCTAGCGTGAGGCCAACAAGACCACCACCAGAAATGAGGACGTCAAATTCATGGCTGGTTTGGGCCATCAGACAGTCTCAGCAAAGAAGTTATTGGCGTCGGTAATCATAGCTTTCGCTGCAGCGGCAACAATCTTGCCGCCTTGCTCTGGCGTAGACTGGGTCGGGTCAGAGCCAATACGGCCATCGGCAAAGCGGCGGCGATAGTCGGCTGCATCCCTGATCGGGCCATTGGGTGCGATCTTTGGTTCCAGCACCAGCTTCGCCAGATCCGCCCGTTCAGGATAGGCCCAATAGGTGACCGCTACTTCTGAAGCTGTCCCGTGCGAGCCATGGCCGACGGGATACATATCGAGACATAGCCGCTCGATACCGGGCAATTCCCACCAGTTCTTCAGCATATGGGCAAAGGGGGCAGCCTCACCGCGCAGCGAATAAGGCGCGTAGGTTTCAGCAAAAGCAGCTTGGATGGTCGCGACATTGCCGCCATGGCCATTGACCCAATAGAGGCGGTCAAAACCAGCGCGCGTCAGGCTGGCCGTCCAGTCGACGATGGTCGCAATCATGGTGGAGGGTCGCAGCGTCATAGAGCCCGGAAAACCCATATGGTGCTGGGCCATACCAATCGAGAAAGGCGGGGCAATCAAAAGGTCACCTTGCTTTTCAGCTTCGCGTGCGATGATATCTGGGCACAAAGCATCGGTGCCGATGAGGCCGGTTGGGCCATGCTGCTCATGGCTGCCAATGGGTATGATGATCCCGCGCTTGCCTGCTTTCAGCCGCTGATCGATTTCGGGCCAGGTGGCTAAAGACAAGAACATATGGGATTCCTTTTTACGGTTAGTGGTAGTGAGCGCGCAGTTGGTCGACTGTAGCGCGGCCTTTCCGACTTGTCAGCTAACCTAAAAGAGCTTGACCCAAGTGGTTGCCAGAAACCCACGCCGATTCAACGCGTGGACCAGCCAGCCAGTCCCCACACGCGCCAATACCTTGTTCTTTATCATAAAGATAACCCGGTCCATGGCTGGTCTCGACCCGGGCATACCGCCAACGATGGGCCGATTGGACAAGAGGGGTTGGCAAGGGGCCTGCTATTTTTGCCAGTTCTTTAAGAAGCAATGCCGCTATCTGGTCTGCGCCTTCTTCCAAATGCGCGATCGACCAATCGGCGTGACCATGAACAACATAGGACGCAGGGCCGGTGCGGCCGGGCTGGTTTACGCCTGCCGATATCACATCCAACACAGGGTGAGCGTCAAAGCGCGCCATGTCCCAGTCAATTTTTAGAGGTTTTTCAAACGCAAACAGGCCTGCCCAACACGGCAACGAGCGCACGGCTTTGGCCTTTACCGCAATCGCTGGCGTATGGGGTGCCAATAAGCCACTAACCTGTTCTGCGGGAACCGCGCAGACAACTTGGTCAAATAGTCCAAGATTCTCGCCGGATTCACCATGAACCTGCCAAGCACCTTTCCGACCCGATAGGCCGCTGACGCGCATCCCCCAGGTGGTATTCAGGCCGACCGCAAGGCCACGCACAACGCCATTCATACCCGGTGTGCCGACATAGCGGGGCTCGTCGCCTAATGCGTGCTGCTTGCCTTTGCTGTCAAAGCGCACAAATTCGCCCTGCCAAAGACCGACTGCGCCTTGTGTCTCCAGTGCCGAAATCGTCCTTTGAAAGTCTGCGTCCCGCTCGGTAAAAAACTGCGCGCCATGGTCGAAACTGGCTTGGCCAAAAGGGGTGTCGACGCGGCGGGTCGACATGCGCCCACCTGGGCCCCGGCCTTTATCGAACAGCGAAACTTGATGACCAGCCGCTGCCAGCGCGTTGCCGCAGGCAAGTCCGCTAATCCCCGCACCGATAATCGCAAAGCTGCCCACTCGATATCCCTCTTACTTCTGGGCCAAAACAGGACCATTCCTCGAGCGCGAGTCTTAGAACGCAACCAATCAACGGACAGTAAATTGCGCAGGTCGTTTTTCCATAAAAGCTGCAAACCCTTCTTTGAAATCCGCGCCCGTAAAGCTTGCGCCAAATAGGGCACGGCTGGCTTCTGCGTCGTCACACCCACCGCGTAACATGGCCAAAATCTGCTTCTGGGCCCGGATTGAATAGACCGAGGCCGCGCTGATTTTGGCTGCATAGTCTGAAGCGATTTCATCGAGCTCTTCGGTTGCAACCAGTCGGTCGATGAGGCCGCTGGACATGGCTTCTGCACAGTCGAGCAGGCGGCCGGTGAAGAGGATGTCTTTGGCTTTGGAAAGCCCGACCGCTTGGATTAAGCGACGCGTGTCACCCGCGCCATAGACGAGGCCGAGCTTCGCCGGCGTCACGCCATAGCGGCTTCCCACCACGCCGATACGTAAGTCGCAAGCCAATGCCAAGCCACAGCCACCGCCAACGCACGGGCCTTCGATCAAGGCAATCACAGGCTTTGGACAATCCTCCAACGCCTTCATTGCGTTTTGTATTTTCTCATCATTTTTGAGCGCTGCTTCGGGCGTAGCATAAATCTGCGGCATTTCTGCAATGTCCGCCCCGGCTGCAAAGACACCGCCAGCACCGCGCAAGAAGAGCAGTTTGATCTCAGGGTCGGCGACGGCTTCAGCGACACAAGCGGGCAAGGCAGCCCACATCTCAACCGTCAGCGCGTTGCGTTTGTCTGGCCTGTTGATCCAGAGGGTGGCAGAGTGATTGGCGTGGCGCTGCAGAAGGATGAGGTTTTGCACGGGAAGCCCTTGTCAGAGAGATAGGATATATCTTTTACTAGTGCAGCTTAGACCTCTTTGGTCTGCTTCAAAAGGGATTCTGCATTATGGATACAATCCGAACCGGCATGCCGCTTTTGGCCCGTCACGAAGGTGAATGGGTCGGCGAATACATCCACGTTGACGCCAATAATGTTGAGCTGGATCGCCATGCCTCGCATCTGCAATGCAAGTTTCAGGATGATGCGACCTATCCCTATTATCAGATCAATACCTACACCTGGCCCGATGGCCGTCGCGAAGAAATTCATTTCCCCGCGACCTATAAAGACAAACAAATTTGGTGGGACACCGAACGCATCTTTGGCCGGGCTTGGGAAATTGACGACAAGACCGTTGTGTTGACTTGGACCCGCAAAGACAGCCCCGGCACCTATTTGTATGAGATGATCCAATTGTCTGACGACGGCAATGATCGTGGCCGCACATGGCATTGGTTTGAAGAAGATAAACTGGTCAAACGCACTTGCATCAAAGAGCGGCGTGTGAAGTAAGTCTTTCTCTCTGCCCACGCGCCTGAGGAGTTAACATGGGCCTCTATGACGTGCTTGTTTATGTCCATGTTTTGGCCTTTGTCTTCTGGCTGGGCGGCGACCTTGGCGTTGCGATTTTGGGCTCAGCCTTTCGCAATCGGTCAAAGCCGCTTGCAACAAGGCTGGAGATTCTAAGGCTGTTAGGCGTCGTCGATATGGGGCCACGCACGGCTTGGGTCGTGATGGTACCATTATCTGTGACAATGGTTGCTGTGGCGGGCTATTGGGACTTGCCAAATTGGGCGCTTTGGCTGGCTTGGCTTGTTGGTGCGGTTTGGATGGGCCTGACGTGGTCTATCCATTTGATGACCGGACAATCGATCGTGCCGCAACTGAAGCGGATTGAGTTCTGGCTAAAGCTTGCCATCACCGCCTTTTATGCAGCCATCGGCATCACCTCGTTACTGGGTTGGGGACCTCTTACTGAAAGCTGGTTGAGCCAAAAAGCATTTGTTTTTGCTGCCATCTTTGGGGCGGCAATCATGATCGACGTTGCTGGTCGTCCTGTCGGTCCACTCTTGCTAGCCGTGATTGAAAAAGGCTCCAGTGATGAGACAGAAATCCCGCTGCGTCGGGCGATGGACCGTGCTCGCTTGTGGGTGTGGCTGACCTATGCTTTGCTGCTTGTCATTGGCTTTTTGGGAACCGTGAAGCCGACTTAGCGCAACGCCCGACGTTAGGAACCAGCTACCGTGTCTTTCCAAGCCTATCTCGACACCATCCACAAAAAACGGGGCTAACACCTGCAGACCCTCGTCGTTTAGCCGATAAGCAGGGATGGACAGAAGGTGGTGCGCTCACGCCCTCTACCAAAGCAGGTGCCATCGTGGCTTGGTTTAAAGAGCATCATGATCTGGGTCATGGCCATTCCATGGCCGTCTTTGCCCTTCTCAAGGGTGCAAAGAAAGAAGGAGACGCCTAAATGACCGACGAACGCACACTCAAAATCATCCGGCATCTCAAAGCGCCGCGTGCTTACGTTTGGCGCTGCTGGTCGGAGGGCTCACTCCTCAAGCAATGGTATTGCCCAAAGCCGTGGACGGTTTCCATTGCCGAGCTTGACGTTCGTCCAGGCGGGGCCAGCTATATCGTCATGAATGGTCCGGCAGGGGAAGAAAATCCCATGCACGGCCAATATGTTGAGGTGGTTGACGGCTATAAGCAAACTTTCACGGATGCTTATGTTGGCGATTGGGTGCCCGGCTCTGGCGCACCTTTTATGACCGGCTATGTGATCTTGAGCGACGCACCAGATGGCGGCACCCATATGGAGTGGGGTGCGCGACACTGGAGTGAAGAGTCCAAAAAGCAACACGAAGCCATGGGCTTTGAAGCCGGCTGGAATGCCGCCGCCGATCAATTAGATGCGTTAGCCCTGACCTTATAGAACAGAGGTCGCTTTAGACCCGAACAATTCCCTCGCGGATCAGGCTGCGGGCTGTGTCTGTGATCGAGGTCCGGACGTCTCGCGGTGCCCAGCCCAGCAAGGTTTTGGCCTTGGTATTGTCGGCCATACGTACTTTGTCGAGCTCAAAGGCGACCCCTCTAATAACAGGATCGAAATTGGCGATGATCCGCACCAGCCAGCTCGGCAGGCGTCCAGTAGGGGCTTTGCGGGCTTGCGTTCCCATATCTTCGCGCAAGACGCGCGCCACATCTTCCACCCAATAAAAATCGCAGGCCGCCAAAAAGCGTTCACCAGCGGCCTTTTCATGGGTCATGGCGCGGATGTGCAGGTCTGCTACGTCGCGAACATCTACGAGCGAGAAGCCCAAGCGTGGGCTGCCGGGGAAGTCGCCATTTAGTAACTTTTGCACCAAGAGAATGGAGGTCGAGAAGTCTGGTCCAAGAATTGGCCCCAGAACCGCGCTGGGATTGATGGTGCTAAGCTCTAATTTACCGCCTTCGGCCTTCATAAAGTCCCAAGCAGCGCGTTCAGCGATGGTTTTGGAGCGGATATAAGCACCTGTGTCGGGGCTGGTTTCGTCGGTCCAATCAGCTTCGGTATAGGGCTTGGAGCGCGGCCCGCTTTGTCCATAGGAGATGGCTGCCATAGACGAGGTCATTACGACGCGCTTCACCCCTGCATCGCGAGCAAAACGGAGTGCACGCAGGGCCCCTTCACGGGCCGGACCAATCAATTCATTCTCGTCCTTGGGCATCACGGCTGGGAAAGGCGAGGCCACATGCTGAACGAAATCAACGCCTTCAACAGCTTCTGCCCAGCCATCATCGCGCGTTAAGTCAGCGGCGAAAAAGGTCAAATGGTCCAAATTGGGGGTAAGCTTTTTAAGCGCTTCTCGAACCTCTGGCTCGCGGCCAAGATTGCGGATCGTAGTGCGGACTTGATAGCCTGCTTCCAAGAGTTGGGCGATGATGAAGCCGCCAATATAGCCAGATCCGCCCGTAACCAGCACCAATCTCTTGCTCGCCATCGCTTCTATTCCTTCATTGTACAAATTGACATTATGACGATCTGACGATATTATCACTAAATGTCAATACGTTTGGATGGCGACCCCCGCCGCGACAAGATCTTACACGCAGCTCTAGCCGTCTTTGCGCGCTATGGCTTTAAGCGTGCCTCAATGGAGGATGTTGCGAGCGAAGCAGGCATTTCGCGACCTGCCTTGTATCAATCTTATGAGAATAAAGCGGCGATCTTTGCGGCTTTAGCTGTGGCTCTAGGGCAGGCCAGCTGCGATGCAGCCGAGGCTGCTTGGCCAGCTGATCTGGCGTTTGAGGAAGGGCTGGCCGCCGCAGGCCTTGCCTTACATGGCCTGAGTTGGCAGGCGATCCACACGTCCCCCCATGGCGCAGAATTGATGGCCACCAATTCCGCCCTCGTTGGCGATGTGGTGGCAGCCATCGACAGTCGGATGCAGGCCCTGGTAGAGGCGCGCCTGACCAATAGGGTGCCGCCTGCCCTTCAAGACCTACAAGCACGCGCGATTACGGCGGCGCTCCATGGGTTGAAGTCACAGGCGACCAGCTACGATGATTTGGCCGCGTTGATTACCCAGTTCGCTCGACTGATTGGCGCGGGATTACCCTTGGCGACACCCGCTTAACGAAAGCAGGCATTGCCTTCCCAGCGGAAGCTTTCAACCTTTTTGTCGCTCGCTACCACAAAACGGCGGATGCAATTTTGATTGACTGTATAGACCGGGGATGAATTCGTTACAGGCACGGATTCATTGTATTGCACTGTGCGCACATTGCCTGCGGCGTCCGTCTCCGTGCGGAAGCGGGTGACCTCGCGAAAGCTGGTATAGCTTTCCCCGCCTTGGGTGCTGGTGCGCTTTTGCTCATATTGCAGCACATCGCGGCCATCGGTCAGCTTGTAAGACGATTGAGGTGGGCCAAAAGCCAATACCAATTCGTCGGCCGATTTTCCGACAAAGCGTTGCGCCATCTGGTCTTCATAGGCTTTTGCCCGCTCTTCAAACGGAACGGTCTCGCAAGCGGCGGCGAGGGCCAAAAGCCCGCACGCCAGCATGATTTTCATCGGCTTCATTGCCTGTCTCCTGCTCGGTTGCGTCCCTCTTTGTAGCCAATTAGGTCGCTTGGCCGCATGGGCCAAGCTGTTTGACCTAGTCGACCAATTTTTGCATCAGATAGGTTGCCACCAAAGCCCGCTGCTTGGCACTTTCGACCAAGTTTGCTGCTGCAGAGTGACCGCCATCGATGTTCTCATAATAAAGGAAGGGCATGCCCAAACTTTCCATCTTAGCCGCATATTTGCGTGCATGGCCCGGATGGACACGGTCGTCCTTGGTCGAGGTCAGGAAGAAGGGTTCTGGGAAGGGGCTTGTCTTCTTCAAATTCTGATAGGGGCTGAATTGTTCCAACCAAGGCCGTTCAGCCGCCACATCAGGGTCTCCATACTCATCCACCCAGGAGGCACCCGCCAAAAGCTTGTGATAGCGCAGCATGTCCAGCAGCGGCACTTGGCAGACAACGGCTTGGAAAAGTTCTGGCCGCTGGGTCATCATCACGCCCATCAAAAGGCCACCGTTAGAGCCGCCCTGAATGCCCAATCGGCGCGGGCTGGTGATTTTGCGCGCGATCAGGTCTTCGGCAACGCCAATGAAGTCGTCATAGATCACTTGGCGCTTGCCCTTCAGGCCTGCCGTATGCCACGCGGGGCCAAACTCACCCCCGCCACGGATATTGGCGAGAACATAGACGCCGCCGCGCTCGTTCCACAGCTTGCCATTCATCGCGGAGTAATTTGGCAAAAGCGAGACTTCAAAGCCGCCATAGCCGTAGAGCAGGGTGGGGGCCGTGCCGTCCAAGACCAAGCCCTTTTTGGCAATCACAAAATAGGGGATTTTGGTGCCATCTTTTGAGGTTGCTTCATACTGATTGACCTCAAGATTTGATGCATCAAAGCGCGCGGCTTGGGCTTGAACCGTTGCAGGCTTGTCGCCTGGCTTGGCCGCAAACAGGATCGACGGTGGCGTGATGAAGTCATTGTAAGAGAAGAAGGCTTCTTCCTGGCGAATGCCGGCATCGACGACCGAAGCGACGCCATTGGCTGGCAAGGCAACCGGCTTAAATGACCAAGCGCCCTTCGCATTCTGGGTATAGTAGCGAACGGCACTTTTCACATTGGTTGAGAGCGTGACGTAAAGGCCCGTTTTTGCCATGGACACATCTTGCAAGGCCTCACGGGGGCCAGGTGTGTAGATGGTCGTCGTTGCAATAGCGCCTGTTTTGGCCTTCAATGCGGCCAAAGGTGCACTTACGAGAGAGCCTGCGGCAATCGCCTTTTTGGCCCCGCGTGGCGTCCAGTCCTCTTGCAGGGTTAAATAGACCTGACCAGCGCGCAGACCTTGCAGGCTATGCTTGCTGGGCAAGTCCAGCTTGGAGACCGTGCTGTCGGCATTCAGATAAAAGGTCTCAGTCGTGAAGAAGGTGGGCGCGCGGTTGATGAAGTGGTGGTAGCGCGTGCCATCGTCAATGCGGAACGCAGCCACAGCCACATCTTTCTCGGTACCGCGATAGACTTCAACAGCGTCTTCAAGCTTTTGACCGCGCTTTAAGCGTTTGACGATATAGGCATAACCGCTTTCGGTCATCGAGCCCGGACCCCAGTCGGTCGAAACCAACAACGTGTCCTTATCGACCCAGACCGCGCCCGATTTGGCTTCTGGCAGCTCAAAGCCACCTGCGACAAACGACCGTGTCTTTACGTCCCACTCGCGCTTGGTGTCCGCATCCTTACCGCCATTGGAAAGGTCCAATAGGACGCGGGTGTTCCAGATATCATGCGGGTCCAGTGGATTGCTGCCTTGAAAGACCCAATTCTTGCCCTCATCCTTGGCTAGCTTGTCAATGTCCAGCACGGTTTCCCAAGCAGGGCTGCCGAGGCGCCAAGCCGTAAAGTCTGCCCGCCGCCAAATGCCGCGCACATGCTTGGTGTCTTGCCAGAAATTGCTGACAAAGCCGTTGGTATAGGAGCCAAAGGTCAAGCGGTCTTTGGCGCGAATGATGTTGAGGGCATCTTCTTCCAGCTTCGCATAGCGGGGGTCTTGCGTCAGCTTTGGCAGCGAGCGGGCATTTTGCCCGCGCACCCACGAAAGGGCCTTTTCACCTTCAACTTCCTCAAGCCACAAAAATGGATCATTGCTCACCGCATCAGCGGCGGTTTGGGCGAGGGCGGATGTGTTCAACGTCAGAAATCCTAAAGCTGTGGTCGAAATGGCGGCCAATAGGTTGCGGCGGTTCATGTGATCCCCTCTATCTTGTGGGTATCACAAATAACCATTTCTGCCTGAGGTCAAGACGCAGAATTGTTACCAGAATTTTAGACTTTGTCTTTTGGCTCTTCGACCAGTGGATTGCCGTCTGCATCGGTGAAGTATTTGGCCAGAAGCGCTAGGTTTACAATCCAGAAGATCATATTGATCGCCATATCGCCCCAGGTGTTATAGGTCACCCAAGTAGCTAAAGGCTGTGTGCGCCAGACTGCTTCATTGATGATGGCCAGCCCGATGTGCATCAGGCCCGCGCGCTGGGCGAGGCCGCGCCAGACCGGTTCAGGCATGTGAAGCGCACCTGAAAACAAGGCCTTCAACACATTGCGCTTAAACAAAACCGATCCCAACAAAATCAGACCGATTAAGGTGTAGACCAAAGTAGGCCGCATCTTTATGAAGATGTCATTCTTGAGCCACAGCGCCAAACCCGAAAAAACACCGATCATAGCAAAGGTGAATAGGCCCATCGGACTGACGGTGCGCTCTTTCCAAAAAGAGAACGCAAAGCCCGCAATCGCGGCTGGAATGAACAAGAGGGTGGCAAACAAGACCGCCTGATCGCCACTCAGCGCACGCGCAAATTCGGGTACGCCGTTCTTTTCCGCATGTTGATAAGACAAAAAGAAGACCACAGCGGGGCCAAGGTCACTGACCAGCCGCACCCAACTCGCGCCGCCCTTTGATGCCGGGGCAGGTTCTTGCGTGCTCATGTCTTGCTTCCTTGCCAATTAGGGAGGGTTTCCATCCCGAACATCTCTTCATAGGTCTGGCGCGGCCGCACCACTTGCCATTGGTAGCCGCTGACCATGACTTCTGCCGCCAAGGGCCGTGAATTATAGGTCGACGCCATGGCAAAACCATAAGCACCCGTGCTCATGAAGGCCAATAGCTCACCTGCCGCAATCGCTGGCATCGGGCGTTGTTCGGCAAACGTGTCGCCCGTTTCGCACACGGGCCCAACCACATCGAGCGGGGCCAGATTGTCATGGTCGTCTGCCTTCTTGACCGGCAGCATCTGGTGATAGGCCTCATAAAGGGCAGGGCGGATCAGATCATTCATGGCGGCATCCACGACCAAGAAGGACTTGCCGCCATTGTCTTTCGTGACGATCGCGCGCGATAGAAGGACGCCAGCGTTCGCAGCGATCATACGGCCGGGCTCAAACTCCAGCTCCACGTCCAAATGACCAACCACGCGGGCCACCATCGCGCCATAGGCCGCAAGATCTGGGCCTGTGACGGTTTCATCATAGGTCGCGGCCAGTCCTCCGCCTAAATCAAGGCGCGTGACCTTTAGCCCGCGTGCCCGCAGCCGCACGACACAATCAGCCAGCTTCTGATAAGCCTTTTCCATTGGGGCAAAATCAATGATCTGGCTGCCAATATGGACGGACAGGCCAACAGGCTCAACGCCCGGTAACTGATCGGCGCGGGCATAGAGTTCTTCAGCTAGATCAAAGCTGACACCAAATTTGTTATCGGCCTTGCCGGTGGTGATTTTGGCATGCCCGCCGGCACCGACATCGGGATTGACCCGTATGCAGACCTGCTGAACCCGGCCCAGACCTTCGGCCAAGGCAGAGATCCGGTCGAGTTCACTGGCGCTTTCGATATTGATTTGCCGAACACCAACCGAGATCGCATAAGCCAATTCTTGATTCGTCTTGCCCACGCCCGCAAACACAATCCCGTCAGGGAGGACACCGGCATTCAACGCGCGGCGAATTTCACCTTCCGACACCGTGTCTGCGCCTGCGCCCAAGGCTGCCAAGGTGGCGATCACGGCGCGATTGGTATTGGCCTTTACGGCATAGCAAATATGGACCGGCAAATCGCCCATGGCGGCTTTGAACACCCGGTAATGGTGCTCTAAGGTCGCGCGGGAATAGATATAGACGGGAGTGCCGACAGCTTCGGCAATCTCTGCCAGCGGTACGTCTTCGGCATAAAGCGCGCCATCGCGATAATCAAAGAAGCGCATGGCAGGCTCATTCGGGTGCGGTGGAAGGAGCTGAATTACCGGCTTTTTCGGCCTCTTCGGCCGCCTTCTTCGCTTTGGCTTCTTCCGCTTTTTTGGCTTGCTCCGCCTCATAGGCGGCCCGGTCTGGACCCCACATGGGTGGTGCGGTCTCTATGGGTCCCTTTATTCCACAGGCGCTGAGCAGACACAGTGCAATACAGGCAAGGGTAAGGCGGGTTTTCATGGGCATTATCTTTGCAATCAAAGTTGGGGAAGAAACACAGCTATAGAGCGAAACGGCCCAGCAATCAAAGCCGATCACACATCCAAATGAAGGGCTTGGCGTAGGCGCTTAACCTGCTCCAAAACCCGCTTTGGCGCCGTGCCCCCGTAAGAATCCCGCGCGTCCACGGAAGCCTCCACCGAGAGGAGCGCGATCACGGATGCATCAATGCGTGGTTCGATCGCTTGGAAGGTTGCCAAAGGCACATCGCATAGCTCTGCAATGCCAGCCAGCTCTGCGGCCTTAACGACAGCGCCCGTCACATGATGGGCCTCACGGAACGGCATATTGAGGACCCGCACCAGCCAATCGGCAAGATCAGTAGCGGTGGAATAGCCATAGGTGGCCGCTTGGCGCATCGCATCGCGGTTAAAGGTCACGCTCTGCATCATGCCCGCCATCGACCCGACGCTGAGCATAAAAGCATCAAAGGATTCAAAGGTCATTGCCTTATCGTCCTGCAAGTCCTTGGCATAGGTTAGGGGCAAAGCCTTGACGATCATCATCAAGCATTGCGCGTTTGAGGCAATGCGGGCGGCTTTGGCGCGGACCAATTCAGCCGCATCTGGGTTGCGCTTCTGCGGCATGATCGAGGAACCCGTCGACCAGCTATCTGACAAGCGGGCGAAACGAAAATGCGATGAAGTCCACAGCACAATTTCTTCGGCCAAGCGCGATAAATGCACGGCGCTGATTGATAGCGCATTGAGCGCCTCCATCGCGAAATCGCGGCTCGCCACCCCGTCGAGGGAATTGGCCATCGGGCGGTCGAAGCCAAGTGATTTGGCGGTTGCATGCCGATCAATCGGATAGGGTGTCCCTGCGAGCGCAGCAGAGCCCAAGGGGGATTCATTTCCGTGATTGAGCGCGGCTTGCAGTCTGGCACGATCACGCTGGAACATCTCGACATAGGCCAACAGATGATGGCCAAGGGTGACGGGTTGCGCCGTCTGCAAATGGGTAAAGCCCGGCATGATCCAGTCAGCATGGCCTTCAGCTTGGATGACCAAGATACGCATAAGGCCCAGTAATGCCTCATCGGCCTCACCCAAGGCACGGCGCACCCAGAGGCGGAAGTCCGTCGCAACTTGATCATTGCGAGACCTGCCCGTGTGCAGCCTCTTGCCCGCATCGCCAATCCGTTCGGTCAGGCGCGCTTCAATATTGAGGTGGATATCCTCAAGATCGGTGGAAAAGGGGAAAGAGCCCGCTTCGATCTCGTTGGCGATTTCATCAAGGCCCGCCTGTATCGCTTGGCCGTCTTCCTGCGTAAGAATGCCTGTGGCGGTCAACATTGCAGCATGGGCCTTTGACCCGGCGATGTCCTCGCGCCACATACGTTGATCGACATCGATGGAGGCATTGATCGCCTTCATGGTTTCATCAGGACTGGCTGCAAAGCGACCGCCCCACATTTGTTGGCCTTTGGCGGAAGCGGGCGGGATAGAGGAATCTGAGGACGACATGAGTGAAGAGCAACCTGAGCGCGATGGACCTGTGACAACCGGAAAGCCCAAACGGGCGCTATGGGCGCTGCTTGGGGCTTTGTTGATCGGGATTATCCTTTACGGAGTTTATCGGGCAGTGCCAATCTCTACAGGTGGGAAGGATTTGGCCTCCTTCGCCGCAGGGCCGTTGAAGGGCCTGGAGATCGCCAGGGACCCCGTGCCGCAGCCTCCGAACAGCTTTGCAGGTCCTGACGGTGCCCCCACGCAGTTGAGCGCGTTTCATGGCAAAGTCGTTTTGGTCAATCTGTGGGCGACGTGGTGCGCGCCCTGCGTCACCGAAATGCCAACGCTGGCGGCCCTTCAACAAGGCATGGGCGAAAATGACTTCAAGGTGGTCGCCATCAGCGTCGATAAAGCCGATGAAGCCGAACAGGCCAAAAAGGAATTGGCCGAACTCAGCAACGACAGTCTCGCCTTTTACCACGACCCCAAAATGGCGATTGTGTATCCGCTAAAGGCGCGAGGTTTTCCAACTTCTATCCTGTATGATCGGCAAGGCAAGGAGCTAGCTCGGCTGGCAGGTGAAGCTGATTGGAATAGCCCCGAGGCGCGGGCCCTGATTCAGGCGGCGATGGCGCAGTAGAGGCAGTCGCCTACCCCCATCAATCCACGTGCAGACGCACGGCCGCTGCAGCCGCGACCGGGGCAAAGGCCAAGGCTGCCAGAACCAAAGCGCATAAAAACAAAAACGGCTGACTGAAAAAATCCCCGCCTGTGGCAAGGGCTGCCGCCGCACTCGCGCCAAAAATCACACTCGGTGCATAAAGTGGCAGAACAACGAGCGCCACCAAGAGGCCGCCGCGCCTTACGCTGGCCCCAAGTGCAGCACCAATCGCGCCAATCAGGAACAGGCCCAGACTACCCACAGCCAATTGAGCACATAGCGGCAGGATCACTTCAGGCTCTACGCGGACCAGAAGTGCCGCAATCGGGCTGACGGCGAGCAGAGGCACAGCCGTCGCCAGCCATTGACCAAGGATTTTGCTTAAGACCTGCAAACTGTGCGGCACGGGGCTTAGCAGCATTTGGTCGAGCGTGCCGTCTTCCAGATCGGCTTGGAACAGGCGCTCTAGCGAAACCAAACTGGCTAGCGTCAGGGCCAGCCATAAGTAACCCGGACCAATCTTGCCCAAGGTGTCGGGCGCGGGGCCTAAGGCGAACGGGGCCACCATGACCGAACCGGCAAAGAAGCTCGCAGACAAAAGGGCACCGCCGCCAGCACCCCAGCCGAGCCGGACTTCGCGTCTTAAGATCGCCAAACAGGCGCCCACTAAGCTCATGCCACCACTCCGCTCTCGACAGCACCAAGGGTGAGGATGCGGGCGGCGACACCGGGCAGGGGGTCGTGCACGGCGGCCAAGATTATCCCGCCTTGCTTTGCATGCTGGTCGAGCAGTGCTCCGAGTAAAGCGCGGCCTTCTTGGTCCAAGGGCGAGGCAGGCTCATCCAACAGCCAAATGGCACGATCTTCCAGCAATAGCCGGGCAAGAGCGGCGCGCTTGCGCTGACCGGCCGATAAGACGCCGCCTTGTAAATCTGCTTGTTTGCTCAATCCAACTTGGGCCAAGGTCTCGGCAACGCGGTCGCGGTTGGCCCCACACAGATCAGCCCAAAAGCGCAACTGATCGATCAGCTTTTCGCCCGCTTTGATCGGGTCTTGATGGCCCAAAAAGGACAGGACTTCGCCGGGCTCTTCAATCTCGGGACCTTGAAGGCGCGAGAGCGTGATCCGGCCTGCAAAAGGGGTATGAAAGCCTGCTAACGCACGCAAAAGGGTGGTCTTGCCGCTGCCGTTTGGGCCTTGCAGGGCGATGATGTCGCCGGGTTCGCACGTCAGATCAAAGTCAGCTACCAATCGGCGATAGCCGCGCTGAAGAGCGACGCCCGAAATCTGAAGGCGCACATCATGGTGCAAGGCTCGGATGGCCGTCACCGAGCAGTCATCCCAGCACGCTTCAAGACAAACACCGCTTCTTCCGATAGCCAGTTGAGCAAGCTGGATGTTGCGCGCGACGGCGCGCTGGCTTTTCCCGCCGCAATTCGGGTGACCGATTCCAAGTCAAAACCTGATTGCTTGGCCAGATCGTCGAAATCCAAAAGCGTGCAGAGATGCAAATTCTCGGTCTCATGCCAAGAGTCAGGTAAGCCCTGTGTCACCGGCATACGGCCATTGAGCAGCAGAGAAAGCCGTACTTGCCAGAAGCCGAAATTGGGCAGCGAAACGACCGCCTTGGCCCCGATGCGGTGCATTTGCTTTAAGACCATTTCGGGCTTGCGCGTGGCCTGAATGGTGCGCGACAGCACAACAATATCAAAGGAATCATCAGGATAAAGGGCAAGGTCAAGGTCGGCGTCGCCTTGCACCACTGAAAGCCCCTTTGCCACACAGGCATTCACTCCAGCTTGGCTCAATTCCATGCCACGCACGACGGCGTTCCGCTCTTGCTTCAGGCGGTGCAGCAAAACGCCATCGCCACAGCCAACGTCCAGCACGCGCGCACCTTGGGGCACGGCATTGATGATGATCTCATGATCGGCGCGGGTCGAGGCGGCGTTTGACATTACAAACCCTGATCTGCGGCGCTGGCGGCCAGAAAGCCTGCCATGGCTTCGTGGAATTGGGGTTCGTCCAGCAAGAAAGCATCATGGCCCTTGTCAGTTTCAACTTCAAAAGCTGAAACCTCAACGCCTGCCCCGATCATTGCGCGGGTAATATGGCGGCTATCGGCGGGGGGATAGTGCCAGTCGGATGAGAAGGACACTACGCAAACCCGCCCCTTAAAGGCAGTGAAGGCGTCGCTCAAACGACCATTAAACCCTGCCGCCAAATCGAAATAATCCATAGCACGGGTGATATAGAGGTAAGAATTGGCATCAAAGCGATCGACAAAGCGGCTGCCCTGATAGCGCAAATAGCTTTCAATCTGGAAATCCGCATCAAAGCCAAACGCGACTTCATTGCGGTCTTGCAGCCGGCGGCCAAACTTCCGGTGCAAAGCGGCATCCGACAAATAGGTGATGTGCGCAGCCATGCGTGCGACCGATAGGCCTTTGACGGGCTTGGTCCCCTTGATCTGATAAGCACCGCCCTGCCACTCCGGGTCTGCCATCACAGCTTGGCGGCCAACTTCATGGAAAGCGATATTCTGGGCTGAGTGTCGGGCAGCAGAGGCAATCGGCATGGCCGCGCCCACCCGGTCTGGCCGGCTTGCGATCCATTCTAGCACTTGCATGCCGCCCATCGAGCCACCGATCACAGCAAACAAGCGCTGAATTCCTAGATGATCGATCAAGGCCGCTTGCGCACGCACCATGTCGGCAATCGTAATGACGGGAAAGGAGAGACCATAGGGTTGGCCGTCTGGTCCAATGGAGGCTGGACCCGATGTTCCCATGCACCCACCCAGCACGTTAGAACAGATTACAAAATAGCGGTTGGTATCGATGATCTGACCGGGACCGACCAAATTCGCCCACCAAGCTGGTTGGCCTGTCACTGGATTGGGGCTTGCCACAAACTGGTCACCGGTCAAAGCATGGCAAATCAGGACGGCATTGGACTTATCCGCGTTCAATTCGCCCCAGGTCTCATAGCCGATTTCCAGCGGCGAAAAGATCGCACCACTGTCTAAGGGCAGGCCAATGTCCAAGCGAAGAATTTGCAAAGCGGAAGTCATGATGACAAGCCGATAGACGGACTTTAAGAAATGGTCGAGGGGCCTCGCACTTTTGATCCAGTCAGTGCAAGGTGTGCGAATAAGAATTTTAGGGAGATATGGCCATGAGCGTCAATCAATTCGTGCTGGAAATGGGACGTCAGACGTTTCGCGACATGCAGCTAACGGCGCAAGGCCAAGACGCGATAGCTGAAGGGGAAGCCCTGCTGGCGATTTCGCGCTTCTCCCTAACGGCAAATAATGTGACCTATGCCATGTTTGGCGACGGCATGAAGTATTGGAACTTCTTCCCGGCCTCGAGCGCCAGCCTTGGCCGCGTGCCCGTCTGGGGCTTTGCCGACGTGATCGCGTCGAAGACTGAAGGTGTCGCAGTAGGCACGCGTGTGTATGGCTATTTCCCGATGGCGAACACGCTGAAAATTCAGCCAGTTAAAGTCAGCGCCGCAGGTTTCCGCGACGGGGCCGCGCATCGCCAAGAAATGGCCGCCGCTTACAATCATTATAGCGTCGTGCAGCCAGAAGACCCAGAAACCGAAGGCCGCGTTGCTTTGTTGAAGCCCTTGTTTATGACAGGCTTTTTGCTTGACGATTGGATTGCGGACGAGCGGCATTGGGACAGCGACTATGTGATTTCATCCAGCGCCTCGAGTAAGACGGCCCTGTCCATGAATGCCTGTTTGAAGCGTCGTGGCGGGGTGAAATTGATTGGCCTGACATCGGCCCGGTCCAAGGCCTTTGTGGAAGCTACAGGCTATTATGATCTTGTGGTGACCTATGACCAATTGGCCGACTTGCCGCTGCAAAGCTCGATCTATGTTGATTTCGCAGGCGACCCGGCGGTGACTGCCGGGGTCCACACACATTTGGCCGACCTATTGAAGCAGTCGATCATCGTCGGTGGCGCACATTGGGATGCAGAGCGCAACGCTTCGCCAGCGCCTATGCCAGGCCCCAAGCCACAATTCTTTTTTGCGCCAACCCATATGGCCCGATTGAGCGCCGCTTGGGGTGGGGCGGAGTTTAACCGTGCTGTTGATGCCGCGTTTAACCGGTTTGCCCATGAATCGCGGGCTTGGCTCGACGTGGTGGAGAGCGAGGGGTTCGATGCCGCGCAATCGGCGTGGAAGCGGCTGTTGGATAATGATGTTTCGGCGAAAGAAGGCCTTGTCATTCGCCTCTAGTCACCCCACCCTGCGATAAAATTTTGGCCCCTTGAGGAAGCCCGTATGATCAAAGAATTCCCGCTCGACTTTGCCCGTTTCAAGAAAATCTCAAGACCCAATCAATGCTTGGCACTGCCCTCGGGCTTTCAGGCAGCGCAAACGCCCGATCTGCAGTCTGGCGTGTTTCAGGCCAGCATCGACCAAGTTCGCGAGGCCTGGCTGGAGATTGCGCGTAGCCAGTCCCGTGTGTCAGACATCCGCGAGGGAGACGGCCAGATTGAGGCGGTCCAACGCACAGCCTTGGTTGGCTTTCCCGATTGGATTACCGCCATGCCCGTCGATTTAGGGGAAGGCAAAGCTTCCATTTGCGTCTTTTCGCGCTCCAAATACGGCATTCGGGATATAGGCGTGAACGAAAAGCGGGTGCGCCTCTGGCTGTCGCTTTTGGCGCAAAAACTGCCGTTGGCGGGCTGAATTAGCCGTGAAGAAACTGCTCTTTACAGCATTACGGTGGGTTGGACTCGTCTTGTTGGCGAGCGTTTTGACTTGGACAGGGACGGGATTAGCCATGGCAGCTGGGGGATGGAAAAACCCACCTCGCGGGGTTCTGATTGAGGTAGAAGGCCGCAAGCAACGTCTGGTCTGTGAGGGTGAGGCGCGCCCCGGTGAGCCGACCATTATCTTTGAATCCGGAGCTTACTCCGCAGCCGCTGATTGGGGCTATCTTCAGCCTGAAGTGGCCAAGACAGGGCGGACTTGTTCCTATGACCGCGCGGGTATGGGCTGGTCTGAACCTTCAAAAGCACCCCGTGACCCTGCCACAATGGCTAGCGAACTCAAGGCCTTGTTGAATGCTGCGGGCGAGAGAGGCCCTTATGTGTTGGTCGGCCACTCCATGGCCGGGTTGTTGACGCGCGCCTATCTCAGCCAAAATCCACAAGACGTAGTCGGTCTCGTTTTGATCGACGCCGCAGACCCCAGCGCAATTTCAATCCCTGAGGCCCAGGTTTGGATCAAGCGCTATCAGAGGCTAGCCAGCGTCGGCGCGGGGTTTGCCCAGTTTGGCCTTGTGAAGCCCTTGGCCCCATTCTACGCCAATCGAATTGGTTTGAGCGGTGCACCCCTGCGGGAGAAGCGGCGCATGTTCGGCGCGCCGTCCCATATGCGTGCGTCCGCTGCTGAGATTGCAGCCACAATCGATGGCGCTGAGGCTGCGATCGCCGCTGATCGCTATTTAGAGGCCATCCCAGTTGCAACCGTTACGGCGGGACCTGTTTCGGCTGGTCGAAATGCTTGGAAAGAGGCCCAAGCCCGCCCGGCGCGCCTGTCCAAAAGAGGATCGTCGATCAATATCGAGGCTGCCAGCCATACAACCATCCTTGGCCCGATCTATGGCCAAGCCGTGATCGACGCGATTGCGCGGGTAAAGCGCGACGCTGTTGCAGACATGACCAAATCAGCTGATCGACCCTAGGTGGGTTTCTGGCAGTAACAAGTGTGGAAGCTCGCGTCCTTGGTAAGGCGATCTTAACTCCAAACTGAGTAGATTGGTCAGTGAATATGGGGAATTTCACGCGTGCCGCTCAAACAGAGGACACCACAACAGCTAGATTTGTCCTTGTTGTCGATCCTTGTGGTCGACGATCAGCCGTTTTTTCGCGTTTTGCTGACTGAGATATTGCGCAATCTTGGCGTGCGCAGCGTTTCGGTGGCGGTCGATGGGGAAGATGGACTCGACGCCTTTGATTCTGTTCGACCTGATATCTTAATCACCGACTGGATGATGCCGAATATTGATGGCATTGAACTGACCCGACGGGTGCGCGCCTCAGAGGATAATGTCCTGAAGGTGACCCCTATCATCTTGGTGACCGCCAATAATCGCAAGAGCCAAATCGAGTTTGCGCGCAATTCCGGGGTAGATGAATTCATTCTGAAACCTGTTTCGGTGAAGTCGGTTTGTGATCGATTGCGCGAAGTGATCGAGCGGCCTCGTAACTTCATTGATGATCCAGGCTATTCTGGGCCTTGCCGTCGTCGACGCGCGGAGCCTACTTTTAAAGGGCCTTATCGTCGCTTTGACGATCCGTTAGAAGTCGCCACAGAAGAAGAAATGCTTGAGTCGATGCGCTCAATCATGAACTTAGCCGTTGCCAGAATCGGCTTACATGTCAACGCGTTGCAGCATGGCCGAACCGATATCATGCCGCTCTTGGTGCGGGCTGTTGGCGAAGTCCATTCGATTTCGGACGAGATCCAAGACTTTCATGTCTCCCGCGTTGCGCAATTGCTTCGGAGCTACCTCAACCGAGCCAACACGCCTGAAGCGGTGCGACCTGATGTGATCCAGACGCATTTGAATGCGATCGACGTTCTGTTCAAGACGCCCAACCTCCAGACCCGCATGCGCGACCAAGTGGTGAGTGGGCTTGAAGAAGTCATTGCCAAAGTTAGCTTGGGCTAAAGCCCGTTAAGGCACAATGACCGCTTTGCCGACAAGCTGGCGTGCAATCATCAGATCAAACGCTGCACGCACCTCGGTCAGCGCGAAGACGGCACCGACATGCGGTTTGAGACGACCATCTGCAACCAGATCATAGACCGCTTTCGCATTCTCGCGCCCACGCTCGGGGAACTGGCGACCATACTCGCCCGCTCGCACGCCCATGACTGAGAAGCCCTTTATGAGAGGCATATTGACCGAAACGGTCGGGATACGGCCACTCGTAAAGCCAATGACCAACAGGCGGCCATCAAATGCCATGCAGCGAACACTCTCATCAAAGATATCGCCGCCAACCGGATCAAACACAACATCGGCCCCACGGCTGCCCGAAAGGGCTTTCACCGCCTCGCGGAAGCCATCTTGAACCAGTAGCGTATGCTCAACCCCCAGATGGCGCAGCGCTTGTAATTTCGTCGGCGAGGCCGAGGTGGCAATGACACGCGCACCCAGATGCAAGCCCAACTGAACCGCTGCCAGCCCCACACCCCCGGCTGCGCCGTGCACCAAAAGCGTCTCACCCGCTTGAAGATTAGCCCGGCGGACCAAGGCCACATAGGCCGTCAGATAGGCTGCTTGATAGGCGGCAGCCTCTTCCCAACTTAGATTGGGGGGCTTCAACTGGATGGCGGAAGCAGATAGCACGGCAAAATCAGCAAAACCGCCGAGGCGGGCACCGCCGACAATCTCGTCGCCCACCGCCCAATCGGTCACGCCCGCGCCCAAGGCGACGATCTCGCCAGCACAATCGAGGCCCGGGGTGAAAGGCGGGTCTGGCTTGAACTGATACTTGCCTTGGCACATCAAGATATCAGGAAAATTGACACTCGCGGCCTTAACTTTGATCAGAACTTCGCCTGCTTGGGGCTGAGGCGTGGCTATTTGGGCCAGCCCAGTCCCAGACAAATCATCGCTAATGGCATGGCACACAAAGGCGCGCATGATCCCTTAGCCACCCATGGCGCGATAGGCGCGGGCAGCCACGCCAGCAATTTCGCGACAGGCCCGATCGGCTTGCGCAACGCCGCCTGTATAGGCGGTAAAGCCATGCGCAAGGCTGTCATAGCATTGGTAATGAACCTTAACTTCTGCCGCTTCTAAGGCTTCAGCATAGGCTTGGCCCTGATCTCGCAGGGGGTCGTGGCCTGCTGTAATGACGATGGCAGGGGCAAGGCCAGCTAAGCTTGGGGCCAAAGCAGGAGAAACCCGCAAATCTTCACCCAAGCTTGGATTCGGCAGATAGTTAGCCATAAACCATGCCATGATATCGGACGTCAGCGGATAGGCATCGGCGCAGGATTGCATGGAGCCTTCGGTTTCAAGGATCGTAGTGGCGGGATAAATCAATAGCTGCAGGAAAGGCTGCGGCAGTTCACGCCGTTGCATCTCTTGGGCAAGGATTGCGCTGAAATTACCACCCATGGAATCGCCACCAACCGCAGCAACCCCAGCAGGGGCACCAAATTCTTGCGCATGGTCGCGCGCCCATAGGAAGGAATCGATGGCGTCATCGAGGCCAGCTGGCCAAGGATTTTCTGGCGCTAGTCGATAATCCACCGACAAAACGGGGCAGCCAATTATCTTGGCGAGGATGGAGCAAAAGGCGTGGCAGGTCTCAAGGCTTCCAACCACGCCACCGCCAAAGTGATAGAACACCATCAGGGGTGCTTGCGGGTTTTGGTTCGAGGGACGATAGCTGCGCGCCGGGATCGAGCGTCCTGCAAGCTCTAGCGTGCGGTCCTGACAGCTGACGCCTGGTTCCAATGGCCCACCAAAAAGCACCGTCAAAATCTCTGTCCCCTGACGGGCAAATTCCTTGGTCAGTTCCGGTGGAGCACCCCGTTTTGTCACGCTATGGGCGATGAATTGAAAACGGGCATCCAAAGTCCTGCCATCGCGCACGACGGGTGCGCCGCCTGCCATGGAAACAAGGATCGGGTCTGGTAGTTTCAGCAGCAAATTGATGATGGTCTTCTGAAGGTTCATGCTTGCATCTCACTTTGAACGCGCTGAGATCCGCCCAGCACAAAATAGGCGGCAAATCGCGCCGCTGCTTCAATGTCCTTAACTCTGCCGCGCAAAAGGCGGTCGCCAATCTCTTGCGCAATACCGATGCAAGATGCCGTCAGAAGTTCAGGGTCGACTTGGTCTAGGTTAAACTCGGTGGCAAAGGCGACGATGTCGCTCTTCAGTTCGTCAAACAAGGCTAGGCTTTCGGGCGTATCGAATCGGACTCGCGTCCAATCCGGCATTGCCGCCATTTCCCGGTCCACGGATTGGTCGTTCAGCAGAAAATTGAAATAGGCCCCAAAGGCGGTGATCATGAAGCCTTGGAAATCCTGTCCAGCACTTTCTCGGGCTGCCCGCAAAAGTGGCTTGAAGCGGGCCAAACCATCGTCATGCAAGGCGTGGAAAACTTCTTCTTTGGATTTGAAATAATTGTAGAAAGTGCCAGAGGCGAGCTCGGTGCGGCGAATGATGTCGCGCACCGTGGTACCTTCATAGCCCAATTCAGCAAAAATCTGACGGCCCGCTTCAAGGATGGCCGCACGGTTGGCAAGCTTAGTTTGTTCGCGCTTGCCCGCTTGGTTGCCTTCGGGGCTTTCTGACTTATCTTTCTCTAAAGAAACGGAAGTGGATTTCATGGCTCTCAGCACCTGCACCGGGATCGACCTCTGTTCTTGGGGGTACCAAACACACCTAGTTGCAATAGCTTGGCGAAATCCTGACAACGCGTCAACATCGTATCAACGCTGCCGCTGTTTTCTATTGAAGGGCGCGCGTCAATGATCCAATCGCGCCTTCAAGGCAAGGGCCAGCCTCGCTTGACCGTTTGGTTTGACGGTGATTGCCCCTTGTGCCGGACCGAGATCGCGCTCTACCAACGGCTAGATCGAAAGGCTGGCCGAATTGCTTTTGTCGATCTGACAGGGGATGGCACTTGCCCCTTAACCCGGGCGGAGATGCTGGCCCGCTTTCATGCACAAGAGACTGGTGGACCCTTGATATCCGGCGCAAAGGCCTTTGCGGCCATGTGGAAACAGGTCACACCGTTCCAGCCTTTGGGCTATCTGGCGCAATTGCCCCTCATTCTGCCGTTTTTGGATTGGCTTTATAGCCAATTCTTGAAGGTGCGCCCACGCCTGCAAACCTTGATGGTGGACCGTGAAAAACGCCAAGGGTAAAGTCGTCTCGAAATCCAATCTGCCTGATAAGCCCTGCAAAGCTTGTGGCAGGCCCTTTTCGTGGCGCAAGAAATGGGCGCGCGATTGGGATCAGGTGCTCTATTGCAGCGATAAGTGCCGGATGGGCGCGAAGGCGTCTTAACGCGCGCCTTGTCGCTGAACCAGCCACACGCCGAAAAGCAAGATTGCCAGCGCGGCAAAGGTTGTCGCGGGCAGGGCCTCACCAAAGGCCAGTGCGCCCACAAGGATGGACCAGAAGGGTGCCAAATTGCCAACGTTGGACATAAAGACGGGGCCTACGCGGCGGATCGTTAGCACATAGAGAAGGTTGGCAACCCCGGTTGACAAAACGCCTAGCCCCAAGATCGCGAAGACATGGCGGGCTTCCAGATGTACCCCGTCTACTGGCCAAGCGCTGACCGCCAGCGGTAGGGACAACAAAGCGGCCACCAATACAAAACCAAAGCTCATGGCCACCGGATGCAGGTTTGGATTGACCATCCGCACCATCACACTGGTGGAGCCATAAAGGACAGCAGCTGCGAGCAAGAGGAGCTGGGACACAACAGGCGTTGCCGCGATGCCATGGTCTGACAGAGCCGGAGCAAACAATAAGCAAACACCCAGAAAGCCGACGCCGACGCCTACCGCGCGCTTCAAGTTCAGCCGCTCGCTCGGCACCAGAAAATGGCACAAGATCGCCACCGTCAGTGGGGCTGCAGCAATATAAATCGCGGCCAAAGCCGATGGCACAGTTTTTTGCGCGATTGAAATCAAGAGAAACGGCAAAAGCGTACCCGTTGCGCCTATCAGGGTCAGCACGCCCCACGTCTTATAATCCGTCAAGCGGGGTAGATGTGCTCGCATCGCGATACAGCCAAGGCCTAACACAAACGCCCCGATGCACAGACGGCAGGCCACCAAAACCGCTGGTGGCAAAACCTCCACGCCAATATGGGTGCCCGCATAAGCAGAGCCCCACAGGATGACCAAAGTGGCCAACAAGCTCCAATCAAGGACGCCGGGACGGGGAGGGTTGGTAGGTGAAGACACGGACACGGGCGTGCCACGGCCCGCGCAGAGGCGCAAGGCTTGTCCTCACCGATTGTTTCCTTAGGCCGGGTTGGCCTGATCCCAAGCCATCACGGCGCGCGCATCCCGCGGCGTGATATCTGGGAAGCCTGAAAGTGCGGTTGCGGGATCAAAGAACTTCCAGCTCCGCGCGCATTTGACGCCAGGCGCGCGCTCAAACACAACCGCCACGCCTGCGACTTCTTCCAAGCGGAAGGCTTCTGCGGGCCCGTCGCCATTGCGAAGCTCTAGGCCTGAAGTGATGCACAGCTCCGCCAAGTCTTCCTGCCCAATGGCACCACGAATGGCATCATTCGTCACATAGACGATGGGGGCGGCTTCGAGCGAAGAGCCAATCGTTTTTTCCCGGCGCTGGACTTCCAACGCACCCGTCACGACCCGACGAAGATCGCGCAAATGGCCCATGCGGGTGGCCAAAGCGGTGTCTTGCCACTGCGCCGGATCATCTTGTAGCGCCCGCAAATGGACAGACTCAGCCTCTGGGAAGCGGGTACCCCACGCTTCTTCAGTGGTAAACGGCAAGATGGGCGCAAGCCACAGAAGCATGCGCTCAAACAATAGGTCCAGCACCGTTTGGCTGGCGCGGCGGCGCAAGCTGTCCAATTCGTCGCAATAAAGCGCATCCTTGCGGACGTCGACATACAGGGCGGAGACGTCGAGATTGGCAAAGTCTGACACAGCCGACAAAGCCCGCTTGAAGTCATAATCCGTCCAAGCCGCGCGGACTTCTTGGCCCACGTCATAGGCTCGGCCCAACAGCCATTTTTCCAGCACGGGCATGTCGGCATAGGCGACGGCCTTATCTGGGCTGAAGTCCTTCAAGCTCGCCAGCATATAGCGCAAGGTATTGCGCAGCTTGCGATAAGTTTCACTCGCCTGATCCAAAATGGTTTTGCCCAAGGCAAGCTCATTGGTGTAGTCGGCAGCAGCAAACAACAGGCGCAGGATTTCCATGCCGTTCTGGCGCAGCACATCTTCCAGCTCGACCCCATTGCCCAAGCTCTTGGACATTTTACGGCCTTGCTCGTCCACGATCATGCCGTGGGTGCGCACGGCCTTGTATGGCGCTTTGCCGCGTGTCGAACAGCTCTCGAGCAGAGAGGATTGGAACCAGCCGCGATGCTGGTCAGAGCCTTCCAGATACAAGTCTGCTTGAGTATCTTCGCCATAGCGCTTGCGCGTCACAAAGGCGTGGGTACAGCCCGAGTCAAACCAGACGTCGAGAATGTCTTCAACTTTCTCATACTCGGCAGGATCATAGGCATCGCCGAGGAAGAATTTGGCATCATTGGTGAACCAAGCGTCCGCCCCGCCCTTGCGAACGGCGGCCAAGATGCGGTTATTCACAGCTTCATCTTGCAAGATGGTAGCGGTGTCCTTGTGCACGAACATGACCAAAGGCACGCCCCAGGCGCGCTGGCGGCTGATCAACCAGTCTGGCCGCTCGCTCACCATGGCGGTGATGCGGTTGGAGCCTGCTTCATTGCCCCAATCGGTGGCAGCAATCTCAGCCATCGCCACATCGCGCAGGGTCTTGCCACCCAAATGCTCAACGGGCTTATCCATCGCGATGAACCATTGAGGGGTGTTGCGATAGATCAACGGCGCTTTCGAGCGCCATGAGTGGGGATATTGGTGGGTCAGGCGGCCGCGCGCCAATAAGCCGCCAGCTTCGATCAAAGCCGCGATCACCGCGCCATTGGCAGGGCCTTCTTTACCGGCCTTTTTGCCTTCCAGCTCCAGAACCGCCAAGCCTTCAAAGCCCGGCGCTTCCTTGGTGTAGCGGCCATCGGCATCCACGGTGAAGGGAATGTCGGCTTGGGGCAGTCCAGATTTCATCCAGACCAGATAGTCGTCCGTGCCGTGGCTGGGCGCGGTATGCACAAAGCCCGTGCCGGCTTCATCCGTCACATGATCGCCAGCAAGGAGCGGGACGTCAAAGTCATAGCTTTGGCCACGCAAGGGGTGGGCACACAGAGCCGTGGATGGATCAAAGTCTGTCACGCGCTTAGCTGCCGCAATTTTGGCCGCGCCAAACACATCATCTTTCAGCTTATCGGCCACCACGAGACGGTCGCCCGGTGCTGCCCAAGGCGCAAAGGCTAGATCGGCTTCCATCGCTTCGACTTCATAGACACCGTAGGCGATGTCGGGCGAATAGCTGACGGCGCGGTTGCCGGGGATGGTCCAAGGCGTGGTGGTCCAGATGATTAGACTTGCACCTTTGGCGGGGCCAGTCAGGATCGGAAATTTCACCCAGATCGTCGGGCTGACCTTTTCTTGATATTCGACTTCGGCCTCGGCCAGCGACGTGCGCTCCACCGGGCTCCACATCACGGGCTTAGAACCACGGAATACGAGGCCGGTTTTGACGACTTTCAGGAATTCTTCGGCGATGGTGGCTTCGGCCTCATAATCCATCGTGCGATACGGATTGGCGAAATTGGCCATCAAGCCCATGCGCTGGCGCTCACCGCTTTGGATCTCAACCCATTTTTGTGCATAGACGCGGCAGGCAGCGCGGAATTCTGCGGCTGGGACTTCGTCCTTCTTACGGCCCTTGGCGCGAAATTCTTCTTCGACTTTCCACTCAATCGGCAGACCGTGGCAATCCCAGCCCGGCACAAAGTCTGCGTCAAAACCCAAAACTTGGCGCGACCGGCAGACAAAGTCCTTCAAGCTGTTGTTCAGCGAATGCCCGATGTGGGAGTTGCCGTTCGCATAGGGCGGGCCATCATGAAAGACAAAGCGCGTGTGCCCTGCGCTGGCTTTACGCTGGCGACCATAGAGGTCTTCTGCCTGCCATTTCGCGACAAATTGAGGCTCCTTCTGCGGCAGGCCTGCGCGCATGGGGAAAGGGGTGTCGGGCAAGAAGATGGTGGGGCGATAGTCGCGTGGTTCTGTGGTCATCGGTCCGGTCTTTAGCTAAGCGCGCTGCGTGGTCTCACGGCAGGCGTGTCATGACTTGATTTTGTGGCGATGTCTTCCCGGCACGCGGAGTCGAAGTCAGCGGCGTGCCGGGCTGATAATTCGAAACAGGGCAAAAAGGGCGTGGGCGATGTTCATGGCGCGCGTCATAGCCCACTTAGGTCACTCTGTTAAGGTAAGCCGATCATACGACTGGCAGTTGCGTGCTATTGGCTAAAATGACCGTGACTTTCGATCGGCCTTTAAACTTTCCATCTTTCAAGAAGCGCGCCCACGGACCGGTGTGGCCTTCTTGAGGTGTATAGCGCCCAGCCACCACCAGACAGCCTTCGGAAGAAAAGCGGTCATAAGGCTCAAGTAGGGGGGTCTCCGCACAATGGATATTGTCGTCGGTGGTGGTGGAGACACTGGCCCCTTGCATGCCTTGGGGCGTGGTGGCGCGCAGCACCTTTAGCGAGCCCGCCCCACCGCTCGGACCGTTCTGGCGAAGCGCACCGATGATCGAGAAGGGAAAGCCGTATTTCTTATAATTGGAGTGCGAGCCCGGCACGTAATCGAATACGCCCGGCAGCAACATATTGGCGGCTTGCACCCCTAAAGCCGACGAGACAATGGCTGTGCGGTTTGGCACGGTTGAGGCTGCATAGGTCGATAATTGCTTGGTTTCTGGATCCCAAACGCCAATCGTGCAGCAGAAATTCAAATGGTCGGGTGCAACGATGGTTAGACGATGGCCTGAGGCGTAAGGATTGCTTGCACGGTCTGATACTGCGCCACGAATGGCAAAGACGACGGGGCCAGAGGCAAGCTCTCGTTCGCCAACCACAGCTCGAAAAACGGCATCGGTAATGTCAACGCCACTGCCAGCACGGGCGGCAAAGCCTGGCTCACTTAACGGGCGGACCGCCAACCATTTATCTGGCGTCACCACTTCAGCCAATTGCGGCTTGCGCCAAGCAAGGCCGGTTCCTCGCGCAACAGCTGCTTCGGGGCTTTCGCGCACGGCGGGGTCTTTGATCAAGCCTTCCCGGATGGAAGACTTAGGAGGGCCCGCTGTGGTTACCTCTGGCTTGGCTGGAGCTGGCGTCGGTGCAGGCGTCGGCTGGGCAGAGGCTGGTTCAGGCGCGGGCGGATTGGCGTCTCGGCCCCTGTTGCGCGAAAACCAAGACCAAATGCCCCAGCCAGCCGCAACGCCAAGGCCTGTGCCGCCCAAAATCATCCAGCGCCGGTTCATCGTGACAGTCCCCGTGGGGTCATTCTAAGCCTCTTGCGTTTTGCGATCTACATACCTGCTTAATGGCCCAATCCATCTGAATTTAAAGCCAAGTTTCTTTAATTCTTCACAAACAGATAAAGCTAACTTCTGCTCTAAGCCTATTTGTGGCAAGGGTCGAGCCGCATCACACACCCTTGCATTTCAGACAGTGTCCGGCAGTATGTAGGAAAACAACAAGAATCTGGGTGGAGTGCTAGATGCTGAAGAATCGCTGGAAAACGATCCTGCGCACGGGTGCCTGTGCGGCGAGTGTTCTGCTTATGAGCACCTTAGCTTTTGCTGAAACACCCCGCCCGTTGCAACAAAAGGAACGTCCGAACGTGTCTGAACCCATCTCGTTTGCAAATCCCCATGATCTGGCGCTCGCGCCCAAGCTGGCCGCGCGTGAAGCCGATTGGCGCATTGGCCCGGTGGTGTATCAAGTGATGGTCGATCGGTTCGCCCCCTCGCGCGATTTGGAAGCCAAGCGCGCCCTTTATGCGGCCCCTCGCACATTGCAACCTTGGTCTAAGGCACCCACGCGCGGCAAACTCTTGCCAGAGCAGGGCTTATGGACACATGAGTTGGATTTTTGGGGCGGCGATCTCGATAGCCTAGCCAGCAAGCTCGACTATGTGAAAAGTCTGGATGTGGACGTCCTCTATCTGGGGCCAATCCACGACGCTTTCACCAATCACAAATATGACGCCAATGATTATTTCAAAGTCTCGCCCGAATATGGCACGCGCGACGATGTGAAAAAGCTGGCAGCTGGCCTCCACGACAAGGGCATGCGACTGGTCTTGGATGGCGTTTTGAACCACATGGGGCGCAATTCGCCGCAGTTTCAAGATGCGCTTAAGAACCCCAAAAGCCCTTACCGCGATTGGTACTTTATCGGTCCAGAATACAAGATGGGCTATCGCGGCTGGTGGGATATTGCCAATCTGCCCGATGTGAAATGGGAGACTCCTGCCGTGCGGGCCCGTCTGTATGGCGACCCGGATTCGGTCATTCAAGGCTGGTTGCGCGATGGGGTTGATGGTTGGCGGTTGGATGTCGCCTATGACATTGGCTTCAAGTTCCTGGGCGATGCCACACAGGCCGCGCATCGCGCCAAGCCGGGCTCGCTGATGCTGGGTGAAATTTATAATTATCCCGAACAATGGCTGGGGCCGATGGATGGGATGTTGAACATCACCGCTGGTGAAGTGATTTATGAGCTTGTCGATGGCAAAGTCTCGGGCCGCCAAGCCGCTTCGATCTTAGAGCGCATGGTGACCGACAGCGATTATGAAGGCCTGTTGCGGTCGTGGATTGTGTTGGACAATCATGATCGCCCCCGCTTGGTCAATCGCTTGCCAGACCAAGCCAACCGTCGCATGGCGCAAGTGCTTCAGTTCACGCTGCCCGGTTCGCCTAACCTCTATTATGGTGTCGAAGTGGGGCTAGAAGGGGCAGATGACCCGATGAACCGCGCACCGATGGATTGGTCGAAAGCCAATGACAGCAATCCAGAGTTCGTCTGGCTGCGCCGATTGACGCGTTTGCGCAAAGAGATGCGTGCCCTGCGTATCGGCGAATTCCGGCGCTTGGATACCGAAACCCTGCTCGCCTTCACCCGCTATACCGACAAAGTGGGGGATTTGGCGGTGGTGTTGGTCAATCCAACCGATGCGCCCGTCTCGGAATTCCTGTCTGTCCGCGATTCCAAGCTGATGAATAACGAGCCCCTGAAGGACGCTTTCACCGGCTATCAAACCCGTGCCCGCGCCGGCCTCATCCGCGTCGAAGTGCCCGCCAATACGGCCATGGTGCTGCGCCCCGTGCTACAGGATCCGAGCAAGGAATATACCGCTTATAAGCGGGTTCAGTAGGGGGGCGGGCACTTTTGGTTCACCAGAATGGGTCCGACTAAAGTGTGGACGCAGCGTCCCAAACTCGCCTCAAAATGTCTTGGACAGCGCAATCTTCAGCGCGCGTGACGGATTTGAGCGGCGTGATTGGGAGCTAAATCCAGGTCCAAAGGATCGGGTGAACCGATCCGTTTCCACACCAATGTTCGTCGCGGTCACAACCAAAGAAACCTTTTTCGGTAGGCGGCGCGAATACTGAATTGAGTTTTCCCAATAGCCTTCTTCGGTATAGCCTAGGCGGTGCTCGTCACTCTTGAAGCTGGTCGCGAAAACAAATTGGTTCAAGCTATCGGGCTTATAGTCGAGACTTGCCTTTCCATTGGACTGGATTTTTTCCACGCGGGACGCGCCAGACGCCAAAAATGGGTCGGAAAAAGAGATTTTACTCACTTCCCAATTGAAACTGTAATTCAGCTTTTTGCCCAATTTGCCCTTGATGGTCGAACCCAGCCCGGTCGACTCTGATCGACCCAAATTGACGCTTGTTGCAAGCACCACATTGTTCTCGATCAACCGCGAGCCAAAACTGAATTCATTCCTAGTATCTCGATAGAAGGCGGTGGTGACGACCGATAAGCTATTCTTTTCAAATTCATGTGTGAGCTCAAAAGTCTGGCGATCGGCAGGCTCAAGTTTTGGGTTCCCTTCTTGAGCATAGTATAAGTCGAATGAGCGCCGAAATGGATTGAGCTCGGACAAAGAACCCGGCGTTGTGCCTTGGCTATAGCTGGCCTTCAGCGTGCCAGCGGTCTTTAGTGCGCGCGTGATGAATAGGCTGGGCAGCACACGTTGATAAGCTGTTGTCCCAGAGAGCAGGCCAGCACCATCCGACCAATCTATCTTGGTATCTTCCACCCGTAGCCCTGGTTGAAAGCCAAATTTGCCCAGTTTGAATTGAAAGGACGCATAAGCGGCCTGATCGATTGCTTTGGCCTTGAAGACATTTGATTGGCTGATACCCGGACCGGCAAAGCCGATGTCTGAGAAGTCGAGTTCATAGGCTTCATCGCCATAGCTCATTCCCAGCGATAGAACGCGACCAGCCTTGAAGGTTTTCTCAAAGCTCGTTTCAAATTCGAAATTCGTCTCGTCTTCGCGCTCGTGGTTTGAGAATTTCTGAGCACCTCTTTGGCTTTTGTCGACAGATTTGCTCTGATCCTTACTAAACGAAACATCTAAATCGAACTTGTACGAATCTTCCTTCTCCGAATTGAAGCCAATTGAATGATATTGAAGGGATGGAAGTGTCTGGGATGATGCGATAATCGGAATGATGGTTTTTGAATTGGCCAGCGAGCGGGTCTCGATACTATCCGTTTGGAACAGATAATCGCTCGAATAATAGCCGGAGCTCAGAGAAAGCGAGTCGGTGCTCGAAAGTTTTCGTACAGCACGAAGCGACGCGTTGAAGTCTGAGGATTTAAACTGCCCATCGCTGGTTCGGGATTCTTCCTCGCGACTGGCACCAATTCCAGAGACCCCTTCGGATTGCGACCTGAAGAGATTATCGTTTCTTGTTGCGCGAAGAAAACCATTGAAACTCCAAGGCTTCATGCCCCGATTGAACGACATAGAGATCGTTTGACTATCCAGCGTATTGATATTGGCGGCGATGGAGCCGCCAAGCTTGTCCTCTTCTTGGGCTTTTTTGGTGATGATGTTGATCACGGCTTGCGAACTTGAGGCAAATTCCGCTGGGGGATTGGACATCACCTCTATGCGCGCGATCTGATTAGCGGGGATTTGTAGAGCTGCGGCCCTTGGCATGGATTTGCCGTCCACTAAAACGGTCACCCACGCACCGCCCACCATGGTGATACGATTATTGGCCCCCACAAAAACGCCAGGCAGCAGTCCGATCGCGTCCACTGCTGCAGAAGCTGGAGCGTCCGGCAAGGTCCGAACATCGTAAACCACCCGATCAATCCGGCTATCTCGCGTTTGCGGGCGCGCTTTGACGACAATCGTATCGACTTGTTGGGGAGGTTTGACTGCTGTTTCGCTCGTTTTGCTTTCGGCCGCCGATGGGCTTGCTGGTGGGGTGGCCGTGACATCAGACGCCGTTTGTGTGATCACGACACTTGCGAGAATGAGAGTCAGCATAATCAATCCGCCTAAAATGGTTTTTGTCTACTTTTAATAAGTTTTTTCAATGATGACCAATAAAGTTGGGCAATAATGTGTTCAATAGCTGTCCTTGGTTTTGAAACTCTTATTCCGGTTTGTGGCTGCTTATCTCCGTGGCGAGGCTCTCCCCTCTCCCATAGGGCGAGCAGAGTGCGGACAAATAAAAACTTATCCCCCTCCCATCAAACCGCCCATAACCTAGTCCCATCTCCGACGAGAGGGCATTGTTGCTGCAGCGGTGACACCGGTTGGGGATGGGTAAGCGGGGTTAATCGGGGCAGACGTGGCTGCTTCGTGTTTTCATGAGGATTAGCTCATCCTCATGCCCGGTGTGCCTGAGCCCGACTGCCGTGTGAAGCCGGAGGTCAGGTCTTTCAATAGGCTTGAATCAAAACTCGCGGGATCTCCTTGAGTGGGTTCTAAACCCACTCGTTAAAAGGTCTTCATGTACAGGCGGGGGCAATGTCACCACCGAGGAGGGCTCATGATCCTCCCTTGGGCACACAGACTTATTTCAGCCGGGGCGCATGGTTTGCGTCGTATTCCGGGCCAGTCCGTTAATCTGGCCCACCTCATCTGGCGCACACCACGCGCCCCGGCCCCTCTGCCTTCTGGCAACAAGGTGCACCCCCGGTGGTTTTCCGCGCGGGGCTACAGGTGTTGGGGGCAGCAACAAAGGGTTGTCATCCCGGACGGCGTCAGCCGATCCGGGACCCCATGTCGCAGAGTCCTAGGGGGTCCCCGCTCTCCGTTTCACTTCGGCGGGGATGACAATGGTGTCGACCAAAACGCCGCCTAAGCCACCGCAACCTCGTCCGCGGGCAAGAATTTCTTTCCGCGAATGTGGTCAGAGATTTTCTCGGCGATCATCATGGTCGGGGCGTTGGTGTTGCCGCCAATCAGGGTCGGCATCACTGAAGCATCGACGACGCGGAGATTCTTCACGCCGCGTACTTTGCAATCCTTATCGACGACGGAATCCTTGTCGCTACCCATGCGGCACGTTCCGATGGGGTGATAAATCGTCTCCGCTGTAGCCTTGATATAGGCGTCAATCTCGTCATCGGATTGAACGTGCGCGCCTGGCTTAAACTCTTCCCCGCGATAAGGGGACAAGGCAGGTTGGCTGAGGACTTTGCGGCCAATCTTCAGACCTTCACGCAAAGCGCGGCGGTCTTCTTCGGTGGCAAGATAATTGGGGTCGATCTTTGGGGCTGCAAAGGGGTTAGCACTTGATAGGCTGATGGAGCCACGACTTTCGGGGCGCAATTGGCAGACGTGCAGCGAGAAACCGTCTTGGGTAGCAGCGACATTGCCATGGTCTTGCACCAAGGCATTGACGAAGTGGAACTGCAGGTCAGGCCGATCAAGGCCCTCGCGCGATTTCGCAAAGCCGCCAGACTCGAGGAAGTTTTCGCGCCCTAGGCCTTCCTTGCGGAACAAATAGGTCAGCGCGGTCAGATATTGTTTTAGGCCCCGGTTCAGCGAGAAAGCCGTGATGGGTTGGGTACAATTTTGTAGGAGCAATACGTCCAAATGGTCTTGTAGGTTTTGGCCCACATCCGGGCTATCGACCAGAACTTCAACGCCGACGCGTTGCAGCGCCTCGGCCGGGCCAATGCCCGAAACCATTAGGATCTGCGGCGATTGCACTGCCCCAGCACATACCAAGACTTCTTTATTGGCGTAGACGCGGGAGCGGGGGGATTTTTCATCATGGGCATATTCGACGCCGACGCAGACCTTGTCTTCAAACAAAAGCTTGGTTGTATGGGCGTGGCTCCGCACAGCCAGATTTGGGCGTGACAAGGCGGGCTTAAGGTAAGCAAACGAGGCGGACCAGCGCTCGCCGTCCTTGACGGTCAGCTGATAGGCACCAAAGCCTTCTTGGTCATAGCCATTGAAGTCATCAGACTTCTTATGGCCAGCCTGCACAGCGGATTCAACGAGGGCGTGATAGAGCGGATTGGTCGACTTGCCCCACGAGACATGCAACGGGCCCGTTGACCCGTGAAACGCATCACCGCCCGTCTCTAAGGTTTCGGAGCGTTTGAAATAGGGCAGAACTTCGGAAAAGCTCCACCCCTTCAGGCCCATTTGCGCCCATTGGTCATAGTCGCGGGCATGGCCACGTATATAAATCATGCCATTGATCGAACTTGAACCACCCCAACCTTTGCCGCGTGGCCAGTAGAGCGGACGACCATTTAGATTGGTTTGAGGCTCGGTTGTAAACGCCCAATTATGGGCATTCTTGCCCTTAATCAGGGTGCCAACGCCAGCTGGCATCCGAACCAACATCGAGTTGTCTCGGCCGCCAGCTTCCAGCACCAAAACGCGGACAGAAGGGTCTTCGCTTAATCGGTTGGCGAGCACACAGCCGGCGCTGCCTGCGCCAATGATGATATAATCGAACCGGTCTTCAGCTGACGCTGTGGCCATTTAGGAACTCCCCGTCGTGAGATTTACTCGTTATTGCACTTGTGTTTGGCTTGAAGCCGCTGGCTGGGCAAGTGAAAATAGCGTTCAGCCTGTCCATTGCGGCTTGCGCTTTTGCGCAAATGCCATCGGGCCTTCGATCATATTGGGTGACTTAAACATGGCATTGATTTCGCCATATTTGGACTGGCCACGATAGGCTGCCTCAAGCGTAGGCTCATCCAGACCGCGATAGACCGCTTCTTTCGACGCCCGGATGGACGTGGGAGAGCAATCAACAATCATATCCGCCCATGCCTGCGCCCGTGTTAAAAGCTCAGCAGGTGTCGTTACCTCGTTCACGAAGCCCAAGGTCTTGCCTTCCTCGGCCCCAACCCGTCGACCCGTCAAGATCATACCCATGGCTTGCTTCTGGCCGATCTGGCGCGGAAGGCGATGTAAACCACCCGCTAGGGCTGCCAAGCCAACTTTTGGTTCGGGCAGAGCAAAAACGGCATTCTCGGAGGCGATAATCAAGTCACAAGCCAATGCAATCTCAAACCCACCGCCCATAGCGATACCGTTGACAGCGGCAATCACCGGCTTTGTCAGGTCAAAGCGACTGGTCAGGCCCGCGAACCCGCTGTCTGGCACGTACATTTTGCCACCAGACGCTTGGTACTTGAGGTCATTACCCGCACTAAAGGCACGGTCGCCAGAACCGGTGATGATCGCAACCCACAAATCTGGATTGGCGGCAAACCCGTCAAACACCTCTGCCAACTCTGCATTGGCAGGGGGGTGCAGTGCATTCATGGCTTCAGGACGGTTGATCGTGACCGTAAGGACACGGCCCTCGATCTGTGTGCTGCAAAACTCATAAGACATGTTTTTCTCCCTGATTTTTTCCCATGACCTAGCACGCAAACGCTGGCATGGAAGACTATAAAGCACCTTTTTGTTCTGCAGTGCATGGACGCGCGTTGACATGCTTGCGCCGCGTTCTTACCTCACGAACCAAAGTAGTTGCTCTGGCGCGGCTTTCGCGCCCCTTACAGGTCTGATGAATCAGATAGGTAAGGCTCCATTATTGCCGGGGTTTCCGGCACAGGTCAGGCCGGAAATTCATGTTGAATATCGTCAAGAAGCTGTTTGGATCCTCAAACGAGCGCCGCGTGAAGTCGTACATCCAGCGGGTGGAACAGCGGATCAATCCGTTGGAAGCGGGCATCAAAGCACTCAGTGATGATGAACTGCGTGGCAAGACGGACGAATTCAAAGCGAAGCTGGCGGCCGGCGCCACCCTTGATGACATTTTAGACGAAGCCTTCGCTGTTGTCCGCGAAGCCGCTTCCCGCGCCATTGGCCAGCGTCATTATGATGTGCAGTTGGTTGGTGGGATGGTTCTGAACTCCGGTGCGATTGCTGAAATGCGCACGGGTGAAGGCAAAACGCTTGTGGCTACCGCACCTGTCTATCTCAATGCGCTACAAGGCAAAGGCACCCATGTCGTGACGGTCAATGACTATCTGGCCCGACGCGACGCCGAATGGATGGGTCGGGTCTATAGCTTCTTGGGTATGGAAACGGGCGTGATCGTTCCTGGCCTCGACGACCGCGAGCGCCGCACCAATTACGCAAAAGACATCACCTATGGCACCAACAACGAATTCGGCTTCGATTATCTGCGCGATAATCTGAAATATACGCTCGATGAAATGGTCCAACGTGAGCACCATTTTGCGATTGTTGACGAAGTTGACTCCATCCTGATCGACGAAGCGCGGACGCCGCTGATCATCTCCGGCCCGACAGACGATCGTTCAGACTTCTATCGCGCGATGGATGAGCTCATCTATTTGCTCGACAAAGACGATTATGAGCATGACGAGAAGCAGCGTTCGGCGGTTTATACCGAGCAGGGTTCAGAACATATTGAAGATTTGCTGCGAGAGCGCGGCCTGCTTGAGGGTGCTCTCTATGAGGCCGTCAATACATCGATCGTGCACCACGCCAACCAAGCCTTGCGGGCCCATGTGCTCTATACCCGTGATAAGGACTATATCGTTAAAGACGATGAGGTGGTGCTGATCGATGAATTCACCGGTCGGATGATGACGGGTCGGCGGTTGTCGGATGGCTTGCATCAGGCCATCGAAGCCAAAGAACTTGTTCCAGTTCAGCCTGAAAACCAAACGCTGGCGTCTATCACCTTCCAAAATTACTTCCGGCTTTATGATAAGCTCGGCGGCATGACTGGTACGGCCCAGACCGAAGCGGCTGAGTTTGAGGATATCTACAGCCTTCAAGTCGTGGAGATCCCGACCAATCGTCCAGTTGCGCGGATCGATGAGAACGATGTCGTATATCAAAATGAAGCTGGCAAGAATAAAGCCATCATGCGCGATATCCATGAATGCTATGCGCGCGGTCAGCCGATCCTTGTGGGCACTGCCTCGATTGAGAAGTCAGAGACGATTTCTGAATTGCTGAAAGCTGACAATATCCCGCATTCGGTTCTGAACGCGCATAAGCATGCCGAGGAAGCCGAAATCGTTGCAGAAGCGGGTGTGCCCGGGGCTGTCACCATCGCTACCAACATGGCCGGTCGCGGGACAGACATTCAGCTGGGCGGCAACCCAGAAATGCGCCTTGAAAAGGAGCGTCGCACCCGCGAGGCCGCTTGGGGTCGGGCGCTGACTGAGGCTGAATTGAGTAGCCTGCATGACGAGATCATGGCCGACATTGCGGTCAAAAAAGCCAAAGCCATGGAGCTGGGTGGCCTCTATGTCTTGGGGACCGAGCGTCACGAAAGTCGCCGGATTGACAACCAGCTGCGCGGGCGCACCGGTCGTCAGGGCGACCCCGGCAGGAGCCGCTTCTATATCTCCTGCGATGACGATCTGCTGCGCATCTTCGGCGGTGAGCGTATGGCCGGCATTTTGCGTGTTCTAAAGGTGGATGAAGATGAGCCCATCGAAGAGCGCATGATGAATAAGGCGATGGAAATCAGCCAAAAGCGCGTAGAAGCCCGTAACTTCGAAATCCGCAAAAATCTGCTCAAATATGACGATGTGATCAATGATCAGCGCAAGCAGATCTTTGAAGAGCGCAAGGAATTCATGCGCACGGAAGATGTTGAAGAAACCGTGCGGCATATGCGCCACGAAGTCATCGACACCTTGTGCGAAGCTTATATGCCGCCAAAGCTGCTCCCGGAACAATGGGATACCGACGGCTTGGAAGCCGAAGTACAAGACGTTCTGGGCTTGACCATTCCTGCCAAGGACATGGCTGCGCAAGAAGGGGTGGATGATAACGATATCCGCCAAGCTATTATCGAGGCCTCGGATAAGGTTTGGGCTGAAAAAGTCGCAATGATGGGTGAGGAACAATCTCGCTACATCGAAAAGCAAGTTTTGTTGCAGACCATCGACCTCAAATGGCGCGAGCATTTGACCCAAGTCGATCACTTACGCTCAGTCATCCATTTGCGTGGCTATGGTCAACGCGATCCGCTGATCGAGTATAAGACCGACGCTTTCTCGATGTTTGAGAAAATGCGGACGGACTTGCGCGCCGATGTCACGCGCTTCCTCATGAACGTACAATTGGTTCAGCCTGATCAGCCGATGGTGCCAGCTGACTTTGATCCAAGCATGGCCACTATTGACGGTGGCTTTGGCGCAGGCATTGGTGATGGCTTAGGCCTCAATCCGAATTGGCTGTCCAGCCATCCATTGCCAGCAACCGGACTTGATGAAATGGGCGCTGCTTCGGATGATTTGGTGCCGTCCGCATTGGGTGAAATGCCGCGCGCATGGCTCGATACGCCGCGCAATGCGCCTTGCCCTTGTGGGTCTGGTAAGCGCTTTAAGGCCTGTCACGGCGCGATCTAGGGTCGCCTACTCTTAGAATTGAACAATAAAACAAGCGCTTGATTGATGTCAGGCGCTTGTTTTTTAAGGTTTTATCCTAGTTGGGCAGGCCGATGGCCGCTTTGATATCGTCCCAAGCCACCAGTTTGAAGTTTTGTGCACCCCCAGCTTGCATGCCATCTTGGGCGATAAATAAGCCGCCCGGGAAGGCAGGCCCAAAGTCGCCGACAATCAACTCAATCCCATCGGTCTCCTCAGTCGCGCCATAGGCCCCCGCGGCAATCCTGAAGCGACCCACATAACTCTCATCACTCGCCCGATAGATGGTATAAGCATTGTCGCCTTGGCTGGAGACAAGGATGTAGCGCGCGTCGCCTGAGCCTTCGGCTAAAGCAACACCTTCGGCGTCCGCAACGATGTTCTTGCCATCGGCGGGGGCAATCTTGGTGGGTGTAAGGGCTCCAGTCGGTCTTGCATCAAAACGCCAGAGGCCGACGTCTTCTTCGGCGACATAGAGGCGCTGGGTCTTTTCATCGACCACACAGCCTTCAGATTGAGTGCCAAGCTTCATCGTGCGCACAATCTGGCCGACTGGCGTTTGGCCTGCCAAATCCAAAGCCACCTGATGGATTGTGCCGTCCTTCAGCACCATAAAGGCAAAAAGCTTGCCCTCAGTCTGAGCGAGGCAGATGCCGTAAGCCTCGCCAACCCCCGCAGCAATTGTGCCCAGTGGGGTTAGTTTGGCTGAGATTGGGTCCAGCGTGAATAGCGCCACTTTGGCTTGGGTTAGGTCGTTGCGGTCGCTGGCGGCCACGACAATCTGCGGAGTGCCAGCGACCAAGATATCGGCCCGAAGATCCACATTATTGACCCGACCGGCATCGAAGAAGTCACGTATCTTGCCGTCCAATCCGTAAGCATAAAGGCCAGCCTTCTTGTCTGTCCCCACGATTAAGCTGGCTTCAGGCCGGGCAGGGTTGCGCCAAATCGCTGGATCATCGGCTGCATCTTGGTTGACGGAGCCAACGGGGACTGTTTCGCCGCGAGCGACGACATTTACAGCAGGCGTGGCTCGCGCAATGCGTTCCCCAATCGGTAGTTCTGTCGCGCAGCCAGCCAGAAATAGGCTTAGGCAAGCAGGCGCAAGAATGAATTTGGCGGCTCGCATCACGATTTTTCTCCTCTGGTTCGATAACACTATAGGGGGATAACCGAGTTTCATTCCAACGATATGACGATCGCGCTTATGATGCAGGCACTGGCTTCAAACTTGCGTGAAAGCGTTTCCAATTTTCGACATAGTGCAACGCAGAGCCAGTTAGGAACTGAGCTTGGTCAGGGGTGACCTCGCGAATCACTTTTCCAGGTGCACCCATTACGAGGGAGTTGTCGGGAATCACTTTGCCTTCTGGGATCAGCGCTTTGGCCCCAATGATACAATTTTTGCCAATCACCGCCCGATTTAGGATCACGGCACCAATGCCAATCAAGCTATTGTCGCCAATCTCGCACCCATGGAGCATGGCCAAATGACCGACCGTGACGTTTTTCCCAATCGTCAGCGGGATGCCAATGTCTGTATGAAGGATCGCGCCGTCTTGAACATTGGAGTTCTCGCCAATTGTAATGGTGTCGCAGTCTCCGCGTAAAACAGCATTAAACCAGATGCTTGCGTTATGATGCAGGACGCAATCACCAATCACCGTCGCATTGTGTGCGATCCAATAATCGCCCGACGCTGGCAGAGTGGGGGTCGCATCGCCTAAAGAATAGGCACCTGGAATAAAGTTCATAAGAAAGATCCCTTTCGACAAGATTTTATGACGTTAACAACTCATTTACTCTGCTAGGATGACATCGCAACAGAGATTCGCGGCAAGGTCGAAGAGGTCTTCGATGCACCCGCGATTAGGGGGCTTAGTGATCGCACACGCGACCATTTATGATCCAGATCCTGCCGACCTCTTGGTCGGCTCTCTAAGCGTCTTGTTGGCATTCAACAATTCTTTGTGCGTCGCAGCCCTCAAGGTCTGCGGCGTTTTTTGTTTCCATGAAGTCCGTCCTGAAGGAGCATGTCTATGGCTAAACGCCCAGCAGTCCGTCGCACCCGTGATCAAGCAGAGCAGTCGCGTCAATCGCACAGCTTAGGGGGGTCGAAACATGGCTCTTACGTGCAAGAAGAGTCGAATGTGCGGGCGCTGTTTGGCTGGAACCCAACGGCACAGGATGACGGGCCAGATCGTGACCAGAGCTTCCTCAAAAAGGTTAAGCCTCGCACCGCTGGTCAGGAAAAGTTGATGGATGCCATCGATTCGAACCCGCTTGTCGTGGCCATTGGCCCAGCTGGCACAGGCAAGACGTATCTGGCTATTTCCAAGGCAGTAGAAGCTTTGGAAGCAGGGCGCGTGTCGCGCATCGTCTTGTCTCGGCCAGCGGTTGAGGCTGGCGAGTCGATCGGATTCTTGCCCGGACATATGGAAGAAAAACTGGCCCCTTATCTGCGGCCTTTGATGGATGCGCTTTCTGACCGATTGAGTCCAAAGCGTCTGAAAACCATGATGGTTGAGGGCCTGATTGAAATTGCCCCCATTGGCTTTATGCGCGGGCGAACTTTGAACAATGCTTTTGTGGTGATTGATGAGGCGCAAAACTGCACCTACGGCCAACTCAAAATGCTGCTGACCCGCTTAGGCTGGCACTCCACCATGGTTGTTACCGGCGACCCAGCCCAGACCGACCTTTTGCCTGAGCTATCTGGCCTTGGCCAGATTGCAGATGCGCTTGACCGCCTCGATGATGTCGCCGTCGTAAGATTGGCCGACGTCGATATCGTGCGCCACCCACTCGTCGCAAGCATGCTGAGCGTCTTGTAAAATCAAAAGAAAAGCCCGCCACAGAACTTCTGAGGCGGGCTTTTTTCTAGCTTTCACTTGTGTGTTTAGTCTTCCAGATCAATATCCAGAATGGCCATTTCAAAGATGTAAGAGGTCTCGCCTTCATCTTCATCGATATAGACCGTGCCCAAGAACTCAGGACCCAAATACACTTCCATCGAATCCTTAACGCCGGCGCGTGGCTTCAAGATCACGTCCTTTGTGCGGAAGACCCGGTTCATATGCGCTTCAACACGCTTCCACTCAGGATTTGCCATCATTGTTCTCCAAGAATTTGATCACGGGTTTAGGGGTTCATGAGGGAACAAGAAAGGGGGCTAAACCCGCAATTGGCCATCGAGTACAGTCACCGCAGTGCCGCGCAGGAGCACACGGTCGCCTACGACCTCACAGGTCAAAGCACCACCGCGACCGGGAAAGGCTTGGAAATAGGTGAGGCAAGCTTTGCCCAACTTGTCGGAGAATAAGGGTGCAATGATGCAATGGGCGGAGCCTGTCACGGGGTCTTCCGCAATGCCTTAGCCAGGCGCAAAGAAGCGGCTGACCACCTGATACTCTGCACCAGGATCCGCATAAGCGGACACCATTAGATTGCCGCGATTTCGCTCTAACTTCTCGGTACAAATCCGCTCAATCTCCGCCAAATTGGGCTTTAGCCCGCGAACGACGGACTCGCTTTTGACAATCGCGACAGCGTAATTGCCGACCCAAGTTTCAACGACTTCTGCACCCAAGGCTTCTGCCAATCCGTCTGGGGTGGCGATTTGAACGGGGGGATTGGCTGGGAAGTTGAGTTCCATCTGACCATGGTCAAGCGTGCGCACCGTCAGCGGACCACTCATGGTGTCAAATGTAAGACTTGATGCCTGAACACCCATTTCTTTGAGCAAGACATGGGCCGAGGCCAAAGTCGCATGACCGCACAGGGCGATTTCGAGCGCAGGGGTAAACCAGCGCAGGCCAAAACGCGCAGGATCATCGGTCCGCAACAGATAAGCAGTCTCGGCTTGATTATTCTCCATCGCCAAAGTCTGCATCCAAGCCGCATCTGGCCACACATCAAACGGCTCTACCACACAGGCAGGATTGCCCGTGAAGGGCTTTGAGGCGAAGGCATCGACGAGAAATTGGCGCATATCAGGCTTCCTTAAATTGAATTTCCGGCCAGCGGGCTTGAATGCCAGCCACTTTGGCTTTGGTATTGCCGGTCGCGCCCCGTTTTGGGTTCGGGCGCAGTATCATTGCGAACACATCTTCCAGCCCAAAGGGCGCTGCGAGGCTGATACTATCATCGGCTTCAAGCCGCACGGCTACCGCATCACTGAAACACAAATAGCGCTCTAGCGATTCGTCCGTACAACTGAGTGGCGCATAGGGGCTGCCGAAGCGTTGCTCAAACCACAGATGCACACGGGCTTGATTGCGCACTTCAACCAAGGGCTTCAAGGACTCCGGCAATAGGTCGTCGACAGCTTTGATAATCTGGTCTTCAGCGTCCCAAGAAGTATCGGGATCGAAATAGCAAATGTCATAATCCTTGATGCCGTAATCGGCGGGCCTTGCGGTCAAACCATTCCAAACGGTGCCATAGATAGAGCCCGCGACAAGGCGCCAATCTGGCAAGTTGGCATCACGAACCAGCCTAAGGACCTCCATCACTTTCGGGCTGGCCCGCACCATGTCGATCAATCTGGTCTCTAGATCCTCGCTCATTTCTGGAATGGCCAAGCGTGGTTCAGGGGGCCGTGGCCTTTGCCAAAGCCGGGTGCACGTTTGATGGCTTCAACCAGATAGGCACGCGCGCGTTCAACCGCTTCTTCCAGTTCGACGCCTTGCGCGAGGAGGGCAGCAATGGCGCTGGCTAAGGTACAACCCGTGCCATGCGTCGATGGGGTATCAATGCGTTCTGCCTCAAAGAAGACTTCGCCCTTTTGTGTGGCCAAAAGATCGGTAAAGCGCGCGCCGGGAATATGGCCACCTTTGACCAGAACTGCACTTGCGCCCAGCCGCAACAAGCGCTCAGCCGCCCGGCGTTGACCATTGATGCCGTCGACCGAAACATCGGCAAGGCGTTCAGCTTCCGGCGCATTGGGGGTCAACAGACCCGCCAAGGGGATCATCAGGCTTTTGACGGCGGCAACAGCCTTGTCTTCCAATAAGGGATGTCCGCCTTTGGCCACCATGACCGGATCTATCACACGGGGTACCGACTTGGTGTAAGCTTCCAGTGCTTCGGCCACTGTTTCGACGGTCTCTATGCTGCCCAGCATACCGGTCTTGACGGTATCGACGCCCAGATCGCTTGCCACACAGGAAATTTGGTCTCGAATGACTTTGAGGGGGATCGGATGCACGTCGAACACGCCCAGCGTATTCTGCACGGTGATGGCAGTGACAGCCGTCATGGCAAAGCCACCCAGCGCGGTGACGGCCTTGATGTCGGCCTGAATGCCAGCCCCACCCCCGCTGTCACTGCCCGCCACAATCAACACACGGCCTTTGGGTTCAGTCGTCATGAAATTGCCTCTCACTTTTTGACAAAGAGAATGAATGAGCCAAATCGAGTTTCCTAGTTGTCCAACAATGCCTTTTGCACGGTCAAAGCTTGGCGCGTCTCAGCGACATCATGAACCCGCAGGATTTGTGCCCCCTGTTGTGCGGCATAGAGTGCCGCGGCAATTGATCCGCCCAATCGGTCCTCTACCGCGGCACCTTGGTCCAAAGCGGCGATGAAGCGCTTGCGGGAGGCTCCAACCAGAACCGGACGGCCCAGAGCAACAAACCGTGGCATGTCCTGCAACAGGGTTAGATTGTGCGCTAAGGTTTTGCCAAAGCCGATACCAGGATCGACAATGATATTGGAGAGTTTCATGCCAGCTTGGATCGCTTGGCCAATCCGTCCCACCAGAAAATTCAAAACTTCGCCGGTCACGTCGCGATATTGGGGGTCTTGCTGCATGGTTTTTGGGTCGCCCTGCGCATGCATCAGCACAACAGGCACGTCGAGGGCCACTGCGGTGGCCATGGACTCTGGCGTAAAGGTCAAGGCTGACACATCGTTCCAGCAATTTGCCCCCGCCGCAACGGCCGCGCGCGCCACTTCTGGCTTACGGGTGTCGATGGATATGGCAATCGAGCTCTCGCGCCGGATCGCCTCAATGAGCGGAAGGACCCGCGCAAGTTCCTCGCCGCTCTCAACTGGATCAGAGCCAGGGCGGGTGCTTTCGCCGCCAATATCGAGAATATCCGCCCTTTGCGCGATAAGTCTGCGCGCCTGCGCCAGGGCTGCGTCGACGCTCAAAAATTGGCCGCCGTCGGAAAAGCTATCGGGTGTGGCATTGATAACGCCCATCACCAAGGTGCGGCTTGGCTGGACCAATGCTTCTAAGAATGGATTCATGAGCAGCAAACTAAGCAAGTTTGCCGCTTATGGACAGGGTTTGGTGTGCGAAAGGCCTTTCCTTCACAGCTCGGTGAGGTCAAACTAAGCGCATGACACAGCCTGCGACTCCCCCCGCACCGCGCGCCTATGGCGCTTTGAATTGGATTGGCCTGCAAACGCTTTATCAGCGCGAAGTGCGCCGGTTCTGGAAAGTGGCGGTCCAAACGATCTTTGGCCCAGTTGTCTCAACTTGGCTGTTGATGGTGGTGTTTGTCATGGCCTTTGGGGCCGACAAACGGATGATGAGTGGGATCCCGTTCGCGGACTTCCTGGCTCCTGGCTTGATCATGTTGTCGATCATTCAAAATGCGTTTGCCAATTCCTCGTCGTCTCTGATCGTTGCGAAAGTCCAAGGCACAACGGTGGATTTTCTGATGCCGCCTTTGTCGGCAGGCGAACTGACTGCAGGATTTATCGCTGGGGCGACAACGCGTGGGCTATTGGTGGCCTTGGCAATGGCCGTGTCGATCACGATTTTTGCCAATGTGATTCCGAAGCACATCGGCTGGACGCTTTATTTCGGGTTGACCGGGGCGATCATGTTTGGCGCCTTTGGCGTCTTGGGCGGGATATGGGCGGACAAATTTGATAACTTGGCCTTCGTCACCAGCTTCTTGATCACGCCACTGACTTTCTTGTCGGGTACATTTTATTCTATCAAAGTGCTCCCCGAACCCTTCCATACGCTGTCGCTTTGGAACCCGGTTTTCCATCTGATTGATGGCTTCCGTTACGGATTTACCGGCCATGCTGATGCTGATGTCATGACGAGCGCTGTGTCGACCGGTGTGATCAGCCTCTTGCTGGTTTTTGCCTGTTGGCGGGTGTTCAAGACGGGGTGGCGCATGCGCGCATAAGGCTGTAAAAGGACCCTGTCCGACTTGGCTTCGAACGAGGGACCTAGCAGACGCTGGGCCCTTTTTCGTTTGGTCTTATCGGTCGAAACCCCTGATTTGGAGAGTAATCCGTGAGCGCTGCCCCGTTAATGCCCGTCTATTCCCCCGCTCCAGCCGATTTCGTGCAAGGGCGAGGCGTTGAAGTCTTTACGGCTGAGGGCAAGCGCTATCTCGACTTCATTGCTGGGATTGCCACCAACAGTCTGGGTCATTGTCATCCAAAGCTGGTCGCAGCCTTGACCGAGCAGGCCAATAAAATCTGGCACATGTCCAACATGTATCAAACTGAACTCCAGCGCTCGCTGGCGCAAAAATACACCGATGCAACGTTTGCTGATGTCGTGTTTTTTGCCAATTCCGGGACTGAGGCGATTGAAGCCTGCTTGAAGTTAACCCGCAAATATCATTCAGCCAAAGGCAATCCTGAGCGGATTGAGATATTGGGCTTTGAGGGGGCTTTCCATGGCCGCTCCTATGGAGCCATCAATGCAGCGGCTAACCCAAATTACTTGGCAGGCTTTGGCCCGCCGTTGCCGGGCTATCGCCAATTGCCGTTCGGTGATCACGAAGCTTTAAAAGCGGCCATTGGCCCCACAACGGCTGGCATCATCCTAGAGCCTGTGCAGGGCGAAGGTGGCGTGCGCGCCGTGCCAAACGAATGTTTGCAGGGCCTGCGTGCCTTGTGCGACGAACATGACATCTTGCTGATTTTTGACGAAGTGCAATCGGGCGCTGGGCGGACTGGCAAGCTGTTTGCCCATGAATGGGCCAGCATTACTCCAGATGTGATGGCTGTAGCAAAAGGCATGGGTGGCGGCTTCCCCATGGGGGCATGCCTAGCCACGGCAGAAGCAGCAAGCGGCATGGTTCGCGGCGTTCATGGATCGACCTTTGGCGGCAACCCGCTGGCGATGGCAGTTGGTCACGCAACCTTTGACGAGATTAGCCAACCTGAATTCCTTGAGCATGTGCGCGATATCTCCAATCATCTGCACCAGTCCTTGGCTGGCCTGAAGGACCGCTACCCAGACCTCGTGGTCGATGTACGCGGCAAAGGCTTGTTGGCCGGATTGAAGTTGACAATTGACCCCCTGAAAGTGCGTCAGTTGTGCTTTGAGCGCGGAATGCTGGTTGGTACCGCTGGCCAAAATGTGTTGCGTATGGCCCCACCTCTGATCGTGTCGCCAGACGATGTTTCTGAAGCCATCTCGATCTTGGACGCAGCCTTGGCTGCAGCCCAAGCAGAGGTCAAAGCAGCGGCCTAAGCCGGTCTGACTGGACGTTTCACTATGCGCCATTTTATCGATATTGATCTCCTCGCGCCTGAGGAAGTGCGGGCTATTCTTGATGAAGCCCATGCCCGCAAGCGCGCGCGCCAAGGCTGGCCCAAAGGCAAGGTCGATGCCGATGCCCCACTTTCTGGCCATGTGTTGGCAGCTATTTTCGAGAAGAACTCAACCCGCACCCGCGTGTCTTTCGATGCGGCTATGCGGCAATTGGGTGGGCAGACGTTGATGATGGATGCTGCCACCAGCCAATTGGGTCGTGGCGAGTCGATTGCAGACACCGCGCGGGTGTTATCACGCATGGTCGATGTCATCTCTTTGCGCGCCAATAGTCATGCCAGCCTGTTGGAATTGGCTGAGTATGCGACTGTCCCTGTCATCAATGCGCTGACGGATTTTTCCCATCCATGTCAGATTTTGGCAGATCTTATGACTTTGGAAGAAGCTGGCATCGCGCTCAAGGGTGCGAAGATCGCTTGGGCGGGCGATGGTAACAATGTTCTGACGAGCTTTATCCATGCTGCCTCGAAACTGGGCTTCCACGTGGCTGCAGCTTGTCCAGCAGGCTTTCGACCTTCGGATGAGGTATTGGCGGCAGGGCGCGCGGCAGGGGCTGTTGTTGAGGTGTTTGATGACCCAGCCGAGGCGATTGCGGGCGCAGATTGTGTCGTGACCGATACGTGGGTCTCGATGGGCGATACCAATGTCGGTGAGCGCATGCAGGCGTTGGGGCCCTATCAGGTGAACGAAGAGTTGATGGCACAAGCTAAGCCGGACGCGATTTTCCTACACTGCTTGCCGGCCCATCGCGGCGAAGAAGTCACCAATGCTGTGATGGATGGCCCTCAGAGTCGTATTTTTGACGAGGCCGAGAACCGGATTCATGCACAAAAAGCTGTCCTGACTTGGTGTTTAGGGAAAGGGGCAAGCCAATGACCTTTGGTGCCAATCCTTCCGATCCCGATGCGGACTTGATGGCCGCTGCAGACGATATTGTGGCAGCGTTTCAAATTGACGGTGAACCCGTACGCGGACGCATTGTGCGGCTTGGCCCTGCAACGGTTGATGAGATCCTGCAGCGCCACAAATATCCCGATTGTGTTGCACGCCTGTTGGGCGAAATGTTGACCTTAGCCGCTTTGGTTGGGGCTTCGCTGAAATTCGATGGCAAGCTTATCATTCAAGTGCAGGGCGAGAATGGCCTTGAAGGGCCGATCCGCTTTATCGTGGCTGAATATCGCACGAATGGTGCCTTACGCGGCTATGCCAATGTGGATGGCGTGGCGTTGGCCGAGCTGTTAGCGCAGAATTCTGAGCCTACCTTGCTTGAGCTGATTGGACCTGGGCTCTTCGCCATGACCGTAGATCAAGGCGATGACATGGATCGCTATCAGGGCACCGTCGCATTGGAAGGTGATACTCTGGCCGAGGCAGCGGCACTTTACTTCGCACAGTCAGAACAAATCCCAACCCGCATCCGGATCGCTTGCGCAGAGACCCATGGTCCAGCAGGGCGTACACAATGGAGGGCAGGTGGGGCTTTGATTCAGCAGGTTGCCGGTGACAGTGCGCGCGGCGACACGTCGATGGCTTGGGAGCATGCCTCCATCCTGTTTGAAACTCTGGAAGACCGAGAGTTAGTCAATGCCGAACTGTCTGCGGGGGATTTGCTGTTTCGGCTGTTCCACGAAGACGGCGTGCGCCTGTTTGAGGCGAGACCAATCGAAACCGCCTGTACGTGCTCCAGTGATCGCATTTTGGCCTTGCTCAAGCAATTTGGAGCAGAGGCGGCAGCCGACATGATTGAAGCCGATGGCTTCATCCGCGTGCGTTGCGAGTATTGCAATAAGAGCTTTGATGTTCGCCCAGAAGAGCTTTTGTGACTTTGGGTTAGTCTAAACGCAAAAAAGGCGGCCTTCTGGGCCGCCTTTATCGTCTGTGAAAGCGTGTGAATTAGTGGCCGCTGCGTTGAGCGATGAAGGTCGCGCTGTTGCCAATGGCCGACGCACTGGCGGAGATCATGCCCATGTTGCCGCCGTTGAAATTGGTGGTCGCGGTCACGTTGCCGCTGTTGGTTTGGTTCGTGCGGCCCTCAACCAAAACGCTCTCATTGCCGCAGGAAGCACAGGAATAAGCCGTGATGGCATTGCCGACTGCCGAAGACGTGGCTTGGCCCACGCCGCCATTGGCCGATGCGCCGGAGAAGCTGGTGGTGGCCGAGACGTTGCCCCTGTTGTTTTGGTCCATGAACATCGAAACATCTGAGCCCAAGTTCGACAGCAAAGCCGAGTTACCAACTGAGTTGGAACCTGACATGGCAAAGCCGTCGAAATTGTCTAGAATGACGATGGAGCTCGACGAGACATTGCCGCTATTGTTTTGCGAGCCACTCATTTGAGCATAGCCCCATTTGTTTTGGATTTCGGCCAAGTTGCCTGCTGCAGCTGCGCCGCTTGAGACGTTGGTTGCGCTTTTGACATCAACGGTCGAGGTCGTTGTAACATCACCAGCGTTGTCTTGTTCCACTTCAGCAAAAATCGTGGCCGATTCCCCTTCCCAACGAGCTGAGTTTGCAGCGCCGATGGCATTGGACGAGATCGCACCATTATTGCAGCAAGCAGTCACGTTGGAGGAAGCATCTATTTTTGCAGCGCTGGTTTGGGTGACTTTGCCTTGTGTGTAGCCATTCTTGGTGAAGCTACCAAAACTATTAGCCGTACCTTGAGCACCCGAAACAATGAAGTCAGCGGAGCCAACATGGATCGTCGATTTAGCTGTGATCTTGGTGTCAGCTTGTGCGGTTTGGGTCGAATTGATCCCGATGGTGGCGCAGCAACCTTCAACCTGGGCCGCATTGCCGTGTGCAACAGCCGTGCTCTGGGTTACGCCACGGGCGTTTTGACCGGTTACCGAATTGATGGCTGAGACGGTTCCGCGCAATGTTTGCGTGTTGGATACATTCATGCTCTGCTCAACCGCTTTCGCGGACATGGTATTACCAGTAGCGAGATTGTTGGAAGCAGTGCCATGGCTGGTCTGGAACTCGACGTTCAGCTTAGCAACGACATCGCCCATTTGAACTTGACCATTTAGGACTTCGTAAGGCGCATGCTGCGCGCTGGCGATTGCTGGGATGAATGCCAAAGCAGCTGCAGTTGCGATAAGATGTTTTGCCTGTGCCATGTTCTACTCCAAGATCTTGAGATCTGTCTCTTTCCGGCACACTTGGCCGGTGTTGGGAGTAGGATTGCGGGTTTCGTGCCAATGACGGGAGTTTGAGCTAAAGAATTCTCCTAAAGCGGGAAATAGGCGGTCGTTTCAATCCAAGTCGAGCGACTGGCGCAAGCGCGCCTTGATCCTTTTCAAGCTGTCTGGCGTGATTGGACCAAAAACCCCGCGCGCCACTTCTGGGATATGGGCCATGGGGTCTTCGTCAGATTGGAAGATATAATGGTCGAAGATGGCTTTCCAGGCTTGCTTTTCGGCCTTGGGTAGGTCGCGCAAGGTTAGAAGGGCGTGTTGGAGCGTCAGGCTTGGGGTCACTAAATGTTCAGGGCCATCGCGCCACCAAAAATTCACCAACATGCCAACTGGGGTCAGCGACTCCACATGATGGATCCATAAGCTGGGCATATACAAAACGTCCCCAGGCTCTAAGTCTGCAATTTGGGCTGCTTCGATGGCCTCTATAAAACGCGGGTGGGTTGTGAGATCTGGATCGGTAATGTTCACCAACGAAATCGGTTGGCCGGCTAAGGTGTGATCGAGTGGGCCGATATAGAGGTTCTTCAACTGTTCAATTGGGAACAGTGTAAAGCGCCGCTTGCCAGCAACCACACAGGCTAAGTTTTGCGGCAGATCCCAGTGGGCAGCTGTGCGGGTCTGATTGCCAATCCACAGGGAAACCTTTGTAGCGATGTTTGGCTCGAGCAAGGGCATCGGGCATTCCATCGATAAAGTAGGGAAAAATTGCGGAAAGGGCAGGGCACCTGCATACATGCTAGGCGGGTTCTCTACGTCGCGCAGTCGCAGGAGAATGCTCAAAAGTGTTTCTACAGAGGCAGAGCGCACGTCGAAATTGAATTCTTGAAGGTCAGGCCCATAGCCAAAGCGCCCTTTGATTTCAGGCGGCGCAAAAAAACAATTGGCCGGAGCGTCTGTCGCATGACGGGCGACATAAGCGCAGACTTCCTGATCGGATATCAAACCAGCTTTAACAATTGGCCAGTCGCGGACAAGGCCGCGCAGGATAGCGGGCTTTTGTGCGGGTTGGATCGTGCTCTGGAAGAGGGGCAAATCAACCTTTTCATAGGTCGTGACCGGCTTACAATGTGACCAATCCACAGCCATGGTGCTTTTCCCCATCCGTTTCGCCTTGCGCATAGCAAAAGAGCGGCCTTGATGGGCCGCTCTTTGTCATGGTGTCAATGTGTCATGGAACGACTGTTTTAGTTGCGTGTACCGCGGAGTGAGCGTGAGACGCGTTTATCGCGTGTATCGTTCCAGTTATTGGGGTTGGTGCGTGCGGCGGCACCGGCTGCGGTGGCGTCGGAGCGTGGGACGAAGGCACCGGTGTTGCCGATTGGGCCCATGGGGTCGCCGCCTGGGCCGAAGGCACCTTGGCAG